>Ga0308157_10001268_pt1 | contig 55460 bp, 50 predicted proteins | sample PhyBR1_FD_201035 | JGI IMG/M metagenome (GOLD analysis project Ga0308157, IMG submission 201035) | Phyllosphere microbial communities from UC Gill Tract Community Farm, Albany, California, United States - DLSLB.R1 | ecosystem: Host-associated > Plants > Phyllosphere > Unclassified | place: USA...
GGAGAGCCTGGCGGCACCGTCGAGCATCGAGTACTCGCTGTGCACGTGCAGGTGGACGAAGGAGTCGGAATCCGACACGGAACCTCCGGTTCGTACGGTGTGCTGCGGGGTGGGAACAGCCTAACCGGGGCCGCCCACATTCCCGCGCGCGTCGGGGCGGACGGGAGGCACGGGGCGGGGCCGCACCGCGCCTCCAGACCGGCAACGGGTCGCGACGCGCGCGGGGCGCCACGCCGAGGGGGCAGGACACGCCGCACCCACTCCCCCGCGGGGGCAGAAAGCGTCGCCTGGCGGCGCCCCAGCCGACAGTTCGTGATCCCTCGGCGCGAGCCACCGGGCGCGTCGGACAGGAGGCGCGGGGCGGCGCCGCACCGCGCCTCCAGACCGGCACCGGGTCGCGACACGCGCGGGGCGCCCCGCCGAGGGGGCAGGACACGCCGCACCCACTCCCCCGCGGGGGCAGAAAGCGTCGCCTGGCGGTGCCCCAGCCGACAGTTCCTGACCCCTCGGCACAAGCGCCCGGGCGCGGCGGTCTGGACAGGCGCGGGGCGCCCCGCCGAGGGAGCAGGACACGCCGCACGCGCTCCGCCGCGGGCGCGGAAAGCGTCGCCTGACGGCCTCCCAGCCGACAGTTTGCGACCCCTCGGCGCAAGCGCCCGGGCGCGTCAGAGCGACGCGCTCCGGATCTGCTCCAGCGCTGCCTGCAGGTCATCCGGGTACTGCGCCTCGAACGACACCCACTCGCCCGTGCGGGGATGGTCGAAACCGAGCCGGACGGCGTCGAGCCACTGGCGCGTCAGCCCGAGCTCGGCCGCCAGCACCGGGTCGGCGCCGTACATCGTGTCCCCGACGAGCGGGTGGCGGGTGGCCGCCATGTGCACCCGGATCTGGTGGGTGCGCCCGGTCTCCAGGTGCACCTCGAGCAGGGTGGCGGCCCGGAAGGCCTCGAGCGTCTCGTAGTGTGTGACGCTCGGCTTGCCCTCTGAAGTGACCGCGAACTTCCAGTCGCTCGACGGGTGCCGGCCGATGGGGGCGTCGATCGTGCCCGAGGTCGGGTCGGGGTGGCCCTGCGCGAGTGCGTGGTAGACCTTCTCGACCGTGCGCTCCTTGAACGCCCGCTTCAGGTGCGTGTACGCCAGCTCGGTCTTCGCCACGACCATCAGACCCGAGGTCCCGACGTCGAGGCGGTGCACGATCCCGGCACGTTCGGCGGCGCCCGACGTCGCGATCGTGAAGCCGGCGGCGGCGAGGCCCCCGGGCACGGTCGGACCGTCCCACCCCGGCGAGGGGTGCGCGGCGACGCCGACGGGCTTGTCCACGACGACGATGTCCTCGTCGTCGTGCACGATCGTCATGCCCGGCACGGCCGCCGGCACGATGCGCGGCGGCTCCTTCGGGGTCCACTCGACCTCGAGCCACGAGTCGGCGTGCAGCCGGTCCGACTTGTCGACGGTGACACCGTCGACGCGGACGCCACCGGCCGAGACGACGTCGGCCGCGAACGACCGGCTGAAGCCGAGGAGCTTCGCGATGGCGGCGTCGACGCGCTCACCGGCGAGCCCGTCGGGCACGGGAAGAGAACGCGATTCGCTCACGTGGCGTCGTGGCCCAGCGTGTCGCGACGGTCGCGGTCCTCCGGCCTGGAGGCGCGGGTCGGCTCGTCGAGAGCCGCATCAGCCGACGAGAACGCGGCCCCACCGTCGAGCGGCTCCGCCGCGTCGACCGGCTGCGCCGCGTCGAGCTGCGCCTGGCGCTTGGCCGAGAGCGTGCGGGTGCCGTCGAGGTTCACCCCGAGGATCACCAGCAGCACGAAGACCACCATGCTGATGCAGATGAAGGAGTCGGCGACGTTGTAGATCGCCGGCATCATCCACGGCGTCGAGATGAAGTCGACGACGTGGCCACGACCGAAGCCCGGCTCACGGAAGAGCCGGTCGAGCAGGTTGCCCAGCGCGCCGCCGAGCAGCATGCCGAGCACGATGGCCCACCACATCGACCGGATGCGACGCGAGTACACGATGATCGCGACGACGACCGCGGCCGAGATGACCGAGAAGACCCAGGTCATGTTCACCGCGAACGAGAACGCGGCCCCCGGGTTCCGGACGTACAGGAACTGCAACGCCCCGCCGAGGACCGGGACGGGGGTGCCGTAGGGCAGATTCGCGACGACCAGCGTCTTGGCGACCTGGTCGAACGCCACCACCACGACAGCGGCGAAGGCCAGTGCCGCGATCGCGCGGACACTGACCTTCGCTCGTGATGCTAGTCGCGACAACGTCAGTTGCCGAAGCCCTGCGCCGAAGCCGGCGCCGGGGTGAGACCGGACTGCTCGCCCGAGGTGTCGAGCTCCGAGAGCTGACCCTGGATGTAGCTCTTGAGCTGCGCACGGTAGTCGCGCTCGAAGGTCCGGAGCTCGTCGATCTTGCCCTCGAGCTGGCGCTGCTCCTGCTCGAGCACCGCAACACGCTGACGGTTCGTGTTCTCGGTGTCGGCGATGATCTGGCGCTGCTTCGCCTCGGCCTCGGAGACCAGGCGAGCCGCCTGGGCCGTGCCCTCGGCGATGAGCGCGTCGCGCTTCTCGATGCCCTCGCGGACGTGCTCCTCGTGGAGACGACGCGCCAGGGTCAGGAGGTTCGTGGTGCCCTCGGTGTCCTCGTCGGCGGGGACCGTCGTGGCCGGAGCCGCCGCGGCGACCGGAGCGGGCTCCGGTGCTGCCTCGACCGGGGCCGGGGTGGGCTCCGGCTCGGCTGCGGGAGCGGGCTGCTCGGCCTGCGCCGGCTGCGGAGCCGACTCGGCCGCCTGCAGGCGCTGGCGGAGCTCGTCGTTCTCCGCGGTCAGGCGACGGAGCTCGACCACGACCTCGTCGAGGAAGTCGTCGACCTCGTCCTGGTCGTAGCCCTCGCGGAACTTCGTCGGCTGGAACCGCTTGTTGACTACGTCTTCCGGCGTCAAAGCCATTGCCGTCACCTCAATAGAACTGCTGAACGTGTGGAACCGCGTGCGGTGCGACCGAATCTACCAGTCGTACCGTGCGGTGCGGATGCGCCACCGGAGCGGGCATCGATCCCGACCACCGTACACCGACGATGGGGCGGAACCGTGACCTGCACCAGGCGTGGCGCGTGTCGCGGACGGGAGTCCGCTCAGATACCGCGTGCCAGAGCGGCGACCACGAACCGGGCGATGATGACGACGAGCATCACGATCGTCCAGCCGAAGTCGAGCGCCACCGGCCCGAGTCGGAGCGGCGGGAGGACCCGTCGCACCGCTCGGATGGGCGGATCCGTGACCGTGTAGACGAACTCGGACACCACGAGCATGCCCCCGCGCGGCCGCCAGGAACGGTTGAAGCTCTGCACGAGGTCGAGCGCGAAGCGCCCCCACATCACGAAGAAGTACAGGAGCAACGCGAGGGAGATGATCCCTAGGATCACGGACACGATGGGGCTCGCTCGTCTCGGGCGAGCGTCGTCAGACGACGCTCAGGGGCGGGTGTGCCGGGTACGGCTCAGGACTGGGCGAAGAAGTTCGCCTCGATGTCGGACTCTACCTCAGCGGGCTCACCGCTCACTGCGACGTGGGCCGGCGACAGGAGGAAGACCTTGTTCGTGACGCGCTCGATCTTGCCGAACAGGCCGAGCGACAGCCCGGAGGCGAAGTCGATCATGCGTCGGGCGTCACCCTCGGTCATCTGCGAGAGGTTGATGATGACGGGGATGCCGTCGCGGAAGCTCTCGGCGATGGACTGGGCGTCCTTGTACTCGCGCGGGTGGACGGTGAGGATCTCGTTCATTTCCTGGACCGGGGTCGCCTTCTGTGCGGTCGTGTGCGAGCGGCGGAGCGGAGTGACCTGGGCGCCGCGCTGGTGGGTGTGCGTCTTGGTGGGAGCCGGCACCGCTGCGGGAGCGGCCGCCGGGGCTGCTGCCGCGGCGGGGGCTTCCTGCGGTTCGGCGGGCGCCGGAGCAGCCGCTGCGGCCTGACGAGCAGGGGCTGCCTGCTGGCGCGCGGGCTCGGCCTGCTGCTCGTCCTCGTAGTCGAGTTCCTCATCGGCGAGGCCGAGGTAGACCATCGTCTTCTTCAGCGGGTTGGCCATGGTTCCTCCGGGGTTCGTGCTCGTGGTGCCCTGCAACGAGGCTAGGGTGCGGGCGGCCGGTTTCCCGTGATTGCGGTGCCGATCCGCAGGTGTGTCGCGCCCTCGAGGATCGCCTCGGCGTAGTCCCCGCTCATGCCGGCCGAGATGTCGGTGGCGCCGGGCTCGAGCGACACCACCCGTTCGGAGATCGAGCGGAGTCGTGCGAAGGCGGCTCGGGGCTCCTCGTCCAGGGGCGCAACCGCCATCACACCCCGCAGTCGGATGGTCCCGGTTGCCAGCACACGGGCCACCATCGCCTCGACGTCGTCCGGCTGCACCCCGCCACGGCCGGGGTCGTCGGTGAGGTTGACCTGCACGAAGCCGTCGATGACCGACGGCTCCGGCTCGGCCTCGGTCGGGGCGAACGCGTCGACGACGGAGCCACGGTCGAGCGACTGCACGACGCGGGCGTACCGACGGGCCTGCCGGGCCTTCTTCGACTGCAGCTGCCCGACGAAGTGCCAGGTCAGGCCGAGGTCCGCCAGTTCGGCGGCCTTCGCCTGCGCCTCCTGGTGGCGGTTCTCCCCCACGTCCGTCACGCCGAGTGCGGCGAGCTCGCGCACGAGCGACGCCGGGTGGTACTTCGTGACGACGACGAGCGTGAGTTCGTCGGGCGAGCGCCCTGCGGCTCGCGCCGCGTCGGCGATGCCGCTCCGGACGGACGCAACGCGCGCCTCCGGTCCGTCGTCGTGAGACGAGGCCTGGAGGCGCATGTCGGCTACCACGGGTGGGTTACTTCAGGAAGTCGGGGACGTCGAGCTCGTCGTCGTCGTCGAACGCCGGGTCGGCGGCGCGCTGCACCGGCGGCTGGTGCTCCTGCGAGGCCCAGGACGGGCTCGACGTGGTCGAGTCCTCGATCGCGCCGGTCGAGGCGGCGACGGGCGCCGCTGCGCTCGACTCCGGGTCGACGTAGCTCGAGCGACGTTCCTTCTGCTGCTGGGCCGGCTCGCCACCGTCGAAGCCCGCGGCGATGACGGTCACGCGGACCTCGTCGCCCAGGGTGTCGTCGATGACCGCACCGAAGATGATGTTCGCCTCGGGGTGCACGGCTTCCTGCACCAGTCGCGCGGCGTCGTTGATCTCGAAGATGCCGAGGTTCGAGCCACCCTGGATCGACAGCAGCACGCCGTGCGCACCGTCGATCGAGGCCTCGAGCAGCGGCGACGCGACGGCGAGCTCGGCCGCCTTGATCGCACGGTCGGCGCCGCGCGAGGAGCCGATGCCCATGAGCGCGGAACCCGCACCCTGCATGACGCTCTTGACGTCGGCGAAGTCGAGGTTGATCAGGCCCGGGGTCGTGATGAGGTCGGTGATGCCCTGCACACCGGCGAGGAGCACCTGGTCGGCCGTGGCGAAGGCCTCGACCATGGAGATGCCGCGGTCGCTGATCTCGAGCAGGCGGTCGTTCGGGACGACGATGAGTGTGTCCACCTCGTCCTTGAGGCCCGCGACGCCGTTCTCGGCCTGCGACTGGCGGCGCTTGCCCTCGAAGCTGAAGGGCTTCGTGACGACACCGATGGTCAGTGCGCCGATGGACTTCGCGATGCGCGCGACGACCGGTGCGCCACCGGTGCCGGTGCCGCCGCCCTCGCCCGCGGTGACGAACACCATGTCGGCGCCGGCCAGGGCCTCTTCGATCTCCTCGGCGTGGTCCTCGGCGGCACGACGGCCGACCTCGGGGTCCGCGCCGGCACCGAGGCCGCGGGTGATCTCGCGGCCGACGTCGAGCTTGACGTCGGCGTCGCTGAGCAGCAGTGCCTGGGCGTCGGTGTTGATCGCGATGAACTCGACCCCACGGAGACCGAGCTCGATCATGCGGTTGACGGCGTTGACGCCGCCGCCGCCGACACCGACGACCTTGATGACGGCGAGGTAGTTGTGGTTCGTGGTCACGTCAGTCAGGCCTCCGGTAGAACCCTCAACCTCTACTTGAAGTTCAGGGGCAATGCTGGTAGATGTGGTGCTGGCTCCGACGCTACGGGTGCGTTCGGCGCAGTGTCGCCCCGCCACGCCGCGTGTCGCCGATCAGGTCCGGCAATTCAGTCCTCGGCGCGGATCACGCCGTTGTCCGGTGCCGAGACGTCGTACTCGACGACGACGCCGGGGTTCCGCGCCGCGTGGTCCTTGACCAGTGCGGCGAGCAGTTCGGCCTTCGCGTCCGAGTCGTCCGGGCTCCCCCACACGACGGTCGAGCCGTCCTTGAGCGTCAGGGTGACGTCGTCGGCCGTCGACCCGGCGACGCGCGTCACCTGCGACCGGACCGTCGAGGGCAGCGCCAGCACGACCTCGGTCATGGTGCGGAAGCTCGAGGACCCCAGGCGCGCTCGGGCGATGTCGGCGAGCGGCATGGTCGCCGGGCGCTTCGGCGACGACTGGACGACGATGCCCGCGGGGTCGACGAGGTCGAAGGTGCTGCCGGAGCGCACCGCGACCACCGGCGTGCGCTCGGTCACCGTGACGACGAGCGTGTGCGGCGGGGCCTCTTCGGTCACGTAGCTCTCGATGAGCGGGAACCCGGCGACGTCCCGCTTGATCGCGTCGAAGTCGAGCCGGGCCAGGGGCGTGCCGATCTGGTCGGACAGGGCCTGGCGGAGCGCGGACTCGTCGACGCGGTTCGTGCCCTTGACCTCGATCGTGCGGAGCGCCATCAGCGGGGAGAACACCGCGACGAGGATCGAGACCCCGAGCACCAGGACGACGCTCGCCGCCGTGATCCACGCGGCGCGGCGGTGCCGGCTGCGCCGGGTGAACCGGCGGACCTCGGCACGCTCGAGCAGCCGACGGCGCCGCTTCGCGATGCGCGCCTCGCGGGCGGTCTCGGCTGCGCGCACCCGCGCCCCGATGGGCGCCTCGGCGTGCTGGTCGGTCCGGGAGGCACCGGTCGCGTCGAGCACGTCGGTCACGGTCGCGTCGCGGTCGGCTCCACCACTCGAGGCCGCTCGGCGTTCCGCGTCGCGGCGGTCGGCCTCCGGGTCCCGGTGGTCCTCGTTCGGCGTGTACTCGCGCAGGCGGTCGGCGACGGTGGAGAGCCCGGCGCCGAACCGGCGTCCGGCGGCACCGGCGAACGCGCCGACGCGGTCCCGGTGCGGACCCGACGTGTCGGCGGCGGGCCGGTCCGCGGGGGTGGGCTCGGCGGTGTCGTCGACCGTCTCGTCGACCGGGGCGTCCGGGGCGGACGCGGGACGGGCCTCCCGGTCGTCGGCGACGCGTCCGCGGAACGGCAGCCGCGGCTTCGAGGGACCACGACGCTGCCGGGGCGCTTCCGCGGCCTCGGCCGGGGCGTCCCTGCGGGCGTCCCCCTCGTCGAACCCCTCGGGGCGCTTCACCGGGACGACGCTCCGTCGGTGCCCAGGGCGCCGAGCACCTGCGGGATGATCCGGTACACGTCGCCGCAGCTGAGCGTCATGATGATGTCGCCGTCACGGGCGACCGCGGCCGCGCGGGCCGCCGCCTCGTCCCAGTCGGGCAGGAACTCGACGCGCGACTGGTCGGCGAAGCGCTCCTGCACCAGGGCACCGGTCACGCCGGGCTCCGGGTCCTCGCGGGCGCCGTAGACGTCGAGCACGACCGTGTGGTCGGCGAGCTCCTCGTACACCTTGGCGAAGTCGCCGGCCATCAGGCGGGTGCGCGAGTACAGGTGCGGCTGGTGGATCGCGATGATGCGACCGTCGCCGACGACGTTGCGGGCGGCCTTGAGCGCCGCGGCGACCTCGGTCGGGTGGTGCGCGTAGTCGTCGTAGACCGAGACGCCGCTCTCGACACCGTGGAGCTCGAAGCGGCGCTGGGTGCCACCGAACGCCTCGAGCCCGCGGACCGCGTCGGCCGGGGCGACGCCGAGGCCGGTCAGGACCGCGAAGGCGCCGACGGCGTTGATCGCGTTGTGCCGGCCGGGCACGCGGAGGGTCAGGTGGTACGCCTCGCCACCGGCGCGGAAGTCGACCTCGACACCGGCCGACTCGGTGATGCCCTCGATGCGGACGTCCGCGTCGACGGCCTCGCCGAACGTGACGATCTCCGGGGCGTCCGGGCGCTGGCGGATGCCGGCCGTGACCGTCTTCGCGCCGGCGTCGTCGCTCGAGATGACGACGCGCTCGCTCGCCTTCGCGGCGAACTCGACGAAGGCCTCGGTGAAGGCCTCCTCGCTGCCGTAGTGGTCCAGGTGGTCGGCGTCGACGTTGGTGATCAGGGCCACGGCGACGTCGTAGAGCAGGAACGAGCCGTCGGACTCGTCGGCCTCGACCACGAACAGGTCGCTCGACCCCGGGGCCGAACTCGTGCCGAGGGACTGGATGACGCCGCCGTTGACGAAGCTCGGGTCGAGGCCGAGCTCGACCATCGCGGTGACGATCATGCCGGTCGAGGTGGTCTTGCCGTGCGCACCGGCGACCGCGACCAGGCGGTGCTCGGCGATCAGGGCGGCGAGGGCCTGCGAACGGTGGAGCACCGGCAGACCGCGGCGCTGCGCCTCGAGGAGCTCGGGGTTGTCGGGCCAGAGGGCGCTCGTGACGACGATGGTGTCGGCCTGGCCGACGTTCGCGGCGTCGTGACCGATGTGCACCGTCGCGCCGAGGTCGCGCATCGTGCCGGTCGTCTCCGTCTCGCGGGAGTCGCTCCCCGTCACGCGGTGCCCGGCGGCGAGGAACATCCGCGCGATCCCGCTCATGCCCGCGCCGCCGATGCCGACGAAGTGCACCGTGCCCAGGTCGTCCGGGATCGGCTGGGTCAGGTCCGGCTTGATGGTCATCGTTCCTCCGTGGTGCTGGGGGCCTGCTTCGCGGCGTCGAGGACCAGGTCGGTCATCCGGTCGGCGCCGTCGCGGTGGCCGACGCTGCCCGCCCGCACGGTCATGTCCGCGATGCGGGAGCGGTCCTGCAGGATGCTCAGCAGCTGGAACGTCACCCAGTCCTGGTCGAATTCCCCGTCGGCCACCAGGACGGCTCCCCCGGCATCGACGACGTCCTTCGCGTTGTGGCGCTGCTCACCGTTGCCCACCGGGTACGGCACGAGCACACTCGGCAGCCCGACGGCGGTCAGCTCGCACACCATGCCGGCGCCGGAGCGCGACACGACGAAGTCGCTCGCCGCGTACGCCAGGTCCATCCGGTCGCAGTAGGGCAGCACGTGGTAGCCGTCGAGGTCGCTCGGGCCGATGTCCGACGCGGCGCCCACGACGTGCAGGACCTGCCAGCCGGCACCCACGATGGCGGCGGCGGACTTGTTGATCGTCCGGTTGATGCTCCGTGCGCCCGAGGAGCCACCGGTCACGAGCAGCACCGGTCGGTCCGGGTCGAGCCCGAACTCGGCGAGGCCCTCGGCCCGGACGGCACGGCGGTCGAGTGACTCGATCTCGCGACGGAGCGGCATGCCGACGACGCGGCCGTGACGCAGGCGCGTGTTCGAGAAGGTCAGTCCGACGTGCTCGGTCAGGAACGCGGCGAGGCGGTTCGCCAGCCCGGGCTTCGCGTTCTGCTCGTGCACGACGATCGGGGTGCCGGTACGGCGGGCGGCGATGTAGGCCGGAGCGGCCGCGTAGCCACCGACCCCGAGGACCACCTCGATCTCGTGGTCGCGGATGATCTGCTCGGTCCGCTTGACCGCCGCCGCGAACCGCTGCGGGAAGCGCAGGGCGGCACCGTTCAGCTTCCGCGGGAACGGCAGGCGCGGGATCGTCAGCAGCTCGTAGCCGCGCATCGGCACGAGACGGGACTCCAGTCCCTCGGCGGTGCCCAGCACGAGCACCTCGGCGCCGGGCTCCCGCTCGGTCAGCCGGTCGGCGACCGCGAGCAGGGGGTTGACGTGGCCGGCGGTGCCGCCGCCGGCGAAGAGGTACTTGCTCACCGCAGTGATCCGTTCGTGGAGGTCCGGCCGAGTGGGGCGTTCGTCAGGCCGGGGTCGTTCTTGCCGGGCAGGTCACGGGCGAAGGAGAGCACGACGCCGATCGCCACCAGGGTCATGATGAGGGCCGAACCACCCGCCGAGATGAGTGGCAGGGGCACACCGAGCACGGGCAGCAGGCCGAGCACGACGGCGATGTTGATGAGCGCCTGGCCGATGATCCACGCGAGGATGCCACCGGTGACCGTCTTCACGAAGGGGTCGCGGGACTGCCGGATGATCTTGATCATGCCGACGGCGAGCACCACGAACAGGCTGAGCACCACGACGGCGCCGATCAGGCCGAGCTCCTCGCCGATGATCGCGAAGATGTAGTCGTTGTCCGCCTCGGGCAGCCACGACCACTTCGCCTTGGAGTTGCCGAGGCCGACGCCGAACACGCCGCCGGACGCGAGCGCCCACATGCCGTGCACGGGCTGCCAGCAGATGTCCTGGTACTGGCTGGTGTCGGTGCACCCGGACAGCCAGGCGCTGATGCGGGTCGAGCGCGAGGCCGAGGCCATCGTCACGAACGGCAGCATCACGGCGAACGCACCGAGGCCGACGAGCAGGTGCCGGGCGCGGACGCCGCCGATGTACAGCGCGCCGAACACCAGGATGAGCATGACCATCGCGGTGCCCTGGTCACCGCCGAGGACGACGAGCCCGAGCGAGAGCATCGAGGCGATCCCGATCGGGATGAACACCTCTTTCCAGTCGTCGAGCTTGTCCCGCTTGACGTAGATGATGGCGCCGATGCCGAGCACCAGCCCGAGCTTCACGACCTCGGACGGCTGCGCGGTGAACGACCCGAGCTCGATCCAGTTCCGGTTGCCCTGGATGTCGATGCCGAGCGGGGTGAACACGAGCAGCTGCAGGACGAGCGCCGCACCGAGCAGCCGCATCGCCCACTTCCGCCAGATCCGGGTCGGGACCCGGCTGGCGATGAGCATGAGCGGCACGCCGAGCACGGCGTACAGGCCCTGGCGTGACGCCGCCCCGAAGAAGTCGTGGGTCGCCGCGTACTCCTCGACGCTCGACGAGGACAGCACCATCACGACGCCGAAGACGACGAGGAACAGCGTGACGCCGAGGATCGTGTAGAAGGTGCTGGACTCCGCGACGAAGACGTTCTTGACGGCGACGATCGCGCCGTTCGTCCGTCGTGGGGTCGACGCGGTCCGGCCGTTACGGCTGTTCGGAAGATCCGTCGGTGTCGTCGCCATCGACTTCTCCTCCCAGGTGCTCGTTGACCGCGGCCGCGAAACGCTGCCCCCGGTCGGCGTAGGAGCCGAACTGGTCGAACGACGCCGCCGCCGGGGCGAGGAGGACGGTGTCGCCCGGCCTCGCGACCGATGCGGCATGCCGGACCGCCTCGCGCATGACCTGATCAGTGTCCGTCGTCTCCACCTGGAGCACCGGGACCGTGGACGCGTGTCGCGCGAATGCCTCGAGGACCGGGGTCCGGTCGGTGCCGATCACCACGACGGCGCGGACGCCGGGGCCGAAGCGCTCGACCAGTCCGTCGACGTCGACGCCCTTGAACAGACCGCCGACGATCCACACCACGGTGTCGAACGACGCGAGCGACGCGGTGGCGGCGTGCGGGTTCGTGGCCTTGGAGTCGTCGACCCAGGTGATGCCGTCCGCCTGGGCGACGAGCTCGGTGCGGTGGTGGTCGGCGCGGAACGCCCGGACGGCCGACTGGATGGCGCTCGGCTGGACGGTGCCCGCACGGGCCAGGGCGGCGGCGGCCAGGACGTTCATGGTCATGTGCGGGCTTGCGAGCCCGGCGGCCTCGAGGTCGGCGATGGTCGACAGCTCGAGCGCGCTGTTGCGGCGGTCCTCGTTGAAGGCCCGGTCGCACAGGACGTCCTCGACGATGCCGACGTCACCGGGAGCGGGGACACCGGGGGTGAAGCCGACCGCACGGCAGCCCTCCACCACGTCGGCCTCCTGCACCATCTGCCGGGTGGCCTCGTCCGAGGTGTTGTAGACGCACGCCATCACGGTGCGCTCGTAGACCTTGGCCTTCGCCGCGCGGTACGCCTCGGCGGAGCCGTGCCACTCCAGGTGGTCGTCAGCGATGTTCAGGCAGGCGCTCGCGAGCGGCACCACGGCGCCGTCACCGGAGGTCGCCGCGTAGTGCAACTGGTGGCTCGAGAGCTCGACGACGAGCACGTCGTAGCCGACCGGGTCGCGGACGACGTCGAGCACCGGCACGCCGATGTTCCCGCACGCGACGGCACGCAGGCCGCCGGCCTCGTACATCGCGGTCGTGAGCTGTGTCGTCGTGGTCTTGCCGTTCGTGCCCGTGATCGTGATCCAGGGGGCCGCGACCGGGCCGCGGACGACCTTGTCGCGCACGCGCCACGCGAGCTCGATGTCGCCCCAGACGGTGCTGTTCGTCACCGACCACTGCACGGTGACGTTGTGCGGGGGCAGCCCCGGCGACACGATGACGACGTCGGGCGCCTGCCGCACGAGGGCGTCCGGCACGGTGTCGAGCGGCGTCTGCAGGAACCGGGCACCGATCACGTCGAGCAGCTCGACGCTGTCGGCGGGGGCGTCGGACGAGTAGACCGTCACCTCGCTGCCGAGCTCCACGAGCGTGTCGGCGACCGAGAACCCGGTGGCACCGAGGCCGAGGACGGCGACGTTCAGCCCCTTCCACCCCAAGGAGTACCAGCTGTCGAGGGACTGGAGGCGGGACGGCGAGGACACCGGGTCAACCAACGCGTGCGATCCATTCGAGGTAGAAGAGTCCGACCCCCGCCGCGACGAAGAGCCCGGCGATGATCCAGAAGCGGACGACGACGGTCACCTCGGCCCACCCCTTCAGTTCGAAGTGGTGGTGCAGCGGACTCATCAGGAAGATGCGCTTGCCGTGGGTGATCTTGAAGTAGGCCCGCTGCAGGATGACGGAGCCGGTGACGATGAAGAACAGGCCACCGATGAGGATGAGCAGCAGCTCGGTGCGGCTGAGGATCGCGAGGCCGGCCAGGGCACCGCCGAGGCCGAGCGACCCGGTGTCACCGAGGAAGATCTGCGCCGGCGAGGTGTTGTACCAGAGGAACCCGATGAGCCCACCGCAGACCGCGGCCGCGACCACGGCGAGGTCGAGCGGGTTCGAGACGGTGTAGCAGGCGTGGGCTGTGTTCGAGTCGAGCCGTGCCCCGCCGCAGATCTGGTTCGACTGCCAGAAGCCGATGATGACGTACGAGCCGATCGCCAGGATGCTCGACCCGGTGGCGAGGCCGTCGAGTCCGTCGGCCACGTTCACACCGTTCGACGTGGACACCGTCAGCAGGACGATCCAGGCGAGGAACAGCACGGTGCCGATGACGGTGCCGAGCGCCATGAAGTCGAGCCACGGCACGTCGCGGATCGCCGAGATCATCGTGGACGCCGGCGGCTTGCCGTTCGACGTGGGCACGACCAGGGCGATCGTGGCGAAGATGACGCCGACGATGACCTGGCCGAGGATCTTGGCCCAGCCGCCGAGCCCGAGGCTCCGCTGGCGCCGGACCTTGAGGAAGTCGTCGATGAAGCCGACGAACCCGAGCCCGACCATCAGGAACAGCACGAGCAGGCCGGACAGCGTGATCGAGTCACGCCCGACCAGGTGGCCGACGAAGTACCCGATCACCGCACCGATGATCAGGACGATGCCGCCCATGGTGGCGGTCCCGCGCTTGGTGTGGTGGGACTGCGGACCGTCGTCACGGATGAACTGCCCCCACCCGAGACGGTGGAAGAGCTTGATGAAGGACGGGGTGAGCAGCAACGTGAACACCAGCGACGTGGCGCCGGCGATGAGGAGCGCGATCATTCGGTGACACCTCCGAGGCGGTCGCCGAGGAATCGCAGTTCGGCAGACTTCGAGGACTTGACGAGGACGACGTCGCCGGGGCGGAGCATCTCCTGCATGGCACGGACGGCGTCGTCGACGTCCTCGATGTACACGGACTCGCCGTCCCACGATCCCTCGAGGGTGGCGGCCTGGTGGATGGGCATCGCGCCGCGGCCGACGACCACGAGCTGTCCGATGCCGAGGCGGACGACGAGCCGACCGATGCGGTCGTGCTCCTCGACGGAGTACTCACCGAGCTCGGCCATCTCACCGAGCACGGCGACGGTCCGCTCCCCCGGGCGCACGATCTGCGCCAGGGTCCGCAGCGCAGCCGCGGTGGAGTCGGGCGACGCGTTGTACGCGTCGTTGATCACGGTGACGCCCTCGGGGCCGCCCTGGAGCAGCTCCATGCGCCAGCGCTCGGCGCGCGTCATCGACGCGAGCGCCGCGGCGCCGTCGGCGAGCGGGACGCCCCACAGGTGGGCGACGGTGAGCGCGGCGGACGCGTTCACGGCGTGGTGCTCACCCAGGATCGCGAGGCGCACGTCGACGTGATCCGGGCCTCCAGACGGGGTCGCGTCCGTCGGACGGTCGCCTTCGTGGCGGACGGCAGGCGCGGTGAGGGTGAAGCGGGTGCCGCTGCGGTCCGTCTCGATGCCGGTGATGCGGTAGTCGGCCTCGGCCGACGTGCCGAAGCCCACCACCCGCGCGGCCGTCAGGTCGCGCATCGACGCGACGCGGTCGTCGTCGACGTTGAACAGGGCCGTCGCGGTCTCGGGCAGGTCGGTGACCATCTCGGACTTCGCGCGCTGCGTCGCCTCGATGCCGCCGAACTCGCCGGCGTGCGCGAGGCCCACCTTGAGGACGACGCCGACGTCGGGCTCGGCGATCGAGACGAGCTTGGCGATGTGGCCGACGCCGCTCGCACCCATCTCGACCACCAGGTACCGGGTGTCGTACGTCACGCGGAGCATCGAGATCGGTGCGCCGACGTGGTTATTGAACGAGCCCTCGGGCGCGACGGTCGCGCCGTGCTGCTCGAGGATCGTGCGGAGCATGTTCTTCGTGCTCGTCTTGCCGTTCGAGCCGGTGATGCCGACGACCCGCAGGGGTGCCGGGCGACCGTCGGCGTCGACGCGGTCCGCGGTGCTCATCCGTACGCGCGTGACGACCTCGTGCGCGAGCGCGGCGAGGGCTTCGTACCCGTCGGCGACGACGATCTGCGGCGCGGTGGTCTCCACGCGCTCGGGCGTGATCACCAGGGCGGCACCCGCGTCGACCGCTGCGGGCACGAAGCGTCGGCCGTCGGTGACCTCACCGGGCAGGGCGAAGAAGACGCTGCCGGGGCGGACCAGGCGGGAGTCGGTCTCGACCGAGCCCTCGACGACCAGGTCGCCGGGCTCGGCGACGTCGGTCGCCTGCGCGCCGCCGATCAGCTCGCCGCCGACCGCGGTGGCGATCTCGGCGAGGGTCATGGCGATCATCGGACGTCCTCCGCCGGACCGGAGTTCGGCTCCCAGCCGGCCTCGCGCAGGGCCACGCGGGCCTCGTCGCGGGCGGAGTACGGCGTGCGGACGCCCTGGATGTCGCGGTAGTCCTGGTGACCCGGGCCGGCCCAGAGGATCGAGTCCCCCTCGCCGACCAGGCTCACGGCCGTGCGGATGGCGGCCTCGGGCGGGCTGACCTCGTGGATCTCGTGGTCGGGGTACGCCGCACGTGCGGCGTCGACCAGGGTCTTCCGGATCGACGCGGCGTCCTCGAAGCGGGGGTGGTGGTCGGTGACGACGAGGATGTCGCTGCCGGCCGCGGCCACGCGGGCCATGTCGCCGCGCTTCGTGGTGTCGCGGTCGCCGTCCGCGCCGAACAGCATCAGGACCTTGCCGGAGGTGAACTGCCGGACCGCGGCGAGGGTGTTCTCGAAGGCGTCGGCGCTGTGGCCGAAGTCGACGTAGACGCTCGGGCCGTGCTCGCCGGAGACGCGCTCGGTGCGGCCGGGCAGGTAGCACTCGATGGCGGAGACGCGGTCTGTGTCGCCGTCACGCTCGCTCGCGTCGTCCTCGTCGGGGTAGCGGCGGTGGTTGCTCTCCAGCGCGTGCGCGATGGCACCCAGCTCGAACCCGCCCTCGACGAGCATGACGATCGCGAGTGCCGCGTTCGCCGCCATGTGCCATCCGATCAGCGGCACACGGGTGGTCAGCTCACGGCCCTCGGGGCCGGTCAGACGGAACTCGGTGTAGGCGGCGTGCGCCTCGACGATGTCGACGTGCCACTCGGCCTCGACGTCGGGGTGCACGGTGATCGTGGTGACCGGGATGCGGGAGTCCTGCACCACGCGGTGGCCCCAGTCGGTGTCCAGCGAGACGACGCCGCGACGGGCGTACTCGGGCTGGAACAGCGGGAGCTTCGCCTGGTAGTACTCCTCCATGTCGGCGTAGTCGTCGAGGTGGTCGTGCGACAGGTTCGTGAAGGCCGCGACGTCGAAGACGATGCCGTCGACGCGGTGCCGGCTGAGGGCCTGGGCGCTGACCTCGACGGCGACCGCGCGGACCTCGCTCTCGCGCATGCGGGCGAGGAGCGCGTGCATCTCGCTGGCCTCGGGCGTGGTCAGGCGGCTCGTCACGCTGAGCGAACCGATGTGGCGCTCGGCGGTCGAGCTCAGGCCGGTGACCAGGCCGAGCTGCTTGAGGATGCCCTCGAGGATGTAGGACGTGCTCGTCTTGCCGTTCGTGCCGGTGACGGCGAACAGCTGCGGCAGGTCGGTGGCCTCGTCGGGGTGCGTGCGGTAGACCCACGCCGCGACGTCGCCGAGGGCGGCGCGGGGGTCGTCGACGACGAGCACCGGCAGCCCGGACGGCTCGACCAGTGCGACGCCGTCCTGGTCGGTCAGGACGGCGACGGCGCCGCGCTCGGCGGCCTCCGTCGCGAACTGTGCGCCGTGCCGGTTCGCACCGTGCACGCCGACGAACAGGTCACCCGGCTGCACCTCGGTGGCGCTCAGGGTGACACCGGTGGTCTCGATGCTGTCGACCGAGCCGACGACTCGCAGACCGAACGCGTTGGCGAGTTCGGAGACGGCCCTCGGGGTCGGGTGTTCGGGTCGGAGGACCGGGGGGATCCGTGCGGACAAGTGTTCCTTCTTCCTCACCACGTGGACGGGTAGAGCTTCGCCTCGGACGCGGAGGGGGCTACTCGGTACTTCTCGAGCACCTGGGACATGAGTGTGCGGAACGCCGGAGCCGCTCCGCTGGACCACTTGTTGGTCTGCGGCTTCGTGAACGTCACCGTGACAACATACTGGGGGTCTTCGGCGGGTGCCATTCCGGCCACCGACGTGATGCGCTGACCGCCGTAGCCCTGCGACCCCTCGGCCACCTCGGCGGTCCCCGTCTTCGCGGCGATGTTGTAGCCGGAGATCGGCTTCATGCCCACCAGCGTGCCACCCGTGACGACGCTCTGCAGCATGCCGGTGACCTGCGTGGCGGCGGCTGCGGAGACGACCCGCTGCTTCTGCACGTCGGGCGCGTCGATCGTCTTGCCGTCCGCCGTGGTGCAGCCCTTGACGAAGTGCAGCGGGATCCGGACACCGTCGTTCGCGATCGTCTGGAACACGCTCGCGACCTGCACGGCCGTCGTCGAGATGCCCTGACCGAACATCGAGTTGATGTTCGTCTGCTGGTCCCAGTTCGGGCTCGTGCCGTAGTCCATCGAGGGCTGGCCCGGGTAGTCGATGGCCGTCTCCGGCTCGAACAGCCCGAACTTCTTCATGTAGTCGAAGCGCTGCTGGGCGGTCAGCCGTGCGCCGAGCTCGGTGATGCCGACGTTCGACGAGTTCTGCAGGATGCCGGTCAGCGTCAGGTTCTCGGTGGGGTGGAACTCCGAGTCGTGGATCGTGCCGCCCCAGGGGAACGTGCGCGAGTACGGCACGACCGCCTGGTCGGTGGGGTTCGACTTGCCCTGGTCGAGCAGCGCGGCGGCGATTGCGGCCTTGATCGTGGAGCCCGGCTCGTACGACGCCGTCAGGGCACGGGAACCGAAGGCGCCCTTGTCGGTCGTGGCGTCGACGTCGTTCGGGTCCACCGTCGGGTAGTCGGCGACCGCGAGCAGCTCACCCGTCTTGACGCTCGTGACCGTCGCCGTCGCGGACTCCGCCTGCAGGGTCTTGGCGGCGGACGCGATGGTCTGCTGCGCCATGTACTGCAGGTCGCTGTCGATCGTGGTCTCGAGCGTGCCGCCGTCCTTGGCCTTCTTCGTGGTCACGGTGCTGCCCGGGAGCTGCACACCGTCCTCGCCGCGCTCGTACGTCTCGGACCCGTTGGTGCCCGCCAGGCACTGGTTGTAGGAGTACTCCAGGCCGGCCTGAGCACCGTCGGTGCCCATGAAGCCGGTCAGGTTGCCCGTGGTCGCACCGGTCGGGTACACCCGCGCCGCCTGCGGCTCCGGGTACAGCCAGGGGATGCCGAGTGCCCGCACGGCCTCGTAGTGCTGCACGTCGAGGCCCTTGACCAGGTACGCGAAGTCGGACTTCGGGTTCGCGGCGATGTTCTTCCGCATGGTCGCGACGTCGCCCCCGGAGGCCTTCGCCAACGCGCTGAGGGCGGTGCCGACGCTGACGTTCTTGATGCGGGTGCCGCCGAGCTTGCCCTTGAACTGCTTGACCAGGCGCGGCGAGGTCGTGATGTTGTACCGGGTCACGCTGTCGGCGAGTTCGGTGCCGTTGCGGTCCACGATCGACCCGCGGGTGCCGTAGATCGTCACGGGGATGCTGCGCTTCTGGGCAGACGCCTTGTTCAGCTCGGACGCCTGGACGACCTGGATGTCGACGAGCCGCACCACGAACACCCCGACGAGGGCGATCACGGCGAGCATCACGATGCTGTAGCGCAGGCGTCGGTTGCGGATCGTCTTCGTCACGCGGTGCGGTCCTTCCCGGGCGGTGCTGAGGGTGCGGCGGACCCGCCGGTCACCGGGTGGAGGGCGCCTGGAGCGGGTTCGCGTCGGACTCTACGGACGACTTCGCCGTCCCCTGGTCCGACGCGCTGGCGCCGCTCGTCTTCTCAGACGTGGCGGTGCTGTCGGTGGTTCCCGTGGTGCCCGTGGCGCCCGACGAGTCCTTCGTGCTCGACGTGCCCGACGTGTCCGTCGTGCTCGTCGTGCCCGTCTCCTTGCTGGTGGAGGTGTCCCCCGGCTTCGTGGCCAGCGGGACGTCGTTCAGCAGCGAGTTCGGCACCTGGTTCTCGGTGGACGCCGTGGCCTCGTCGGGCTTCGCCGGCGTCGGCGTGCCGTACACCCGACCGGTCTTCGGGTCGAGGTACACGGGCGTCGAGTTGGCGATCATGCCGAGCGACTGGGCGTTGCGGGCCAGGTTCTGCGGCGAGTCGAGGACCCGGAGCTGCTCGGACAGCGACTGCTGCGTGCGGGACAGGTTCGTCTGCTCGGCCGACAGCGAGTTGAGCGTGTAGGCGCCCTGGCTGAGCACCATGCTGATGCCGAGCTGGGCCAGCAGCAGGATCCCGAGCGCGGCGACGGCCACCACGGCGTACCCGATGCGGGGGCGTGCCCGGCGCTGGGCCGCGGTCGGGGTGACCTCGACCAGCTCGGGGCGGTGCTGACGGTCGGGGCGCGGGGCCCGCGACGGGACGACCGCAGGGTCGACGAGTGCGAGGTTCGTGCTCATGTCAGTTCCGGATCCGCTCGGCCGCGCGCAGGCGCACGGGGGTTGCTCGGGGGTTGGCGGCGCGTTCGGCTTCGTCGGCCAACTCGGCGCCCTTGACGATCAGGGAGAAGGTCGGGGCGTGCTCGGGCAGCTCCACCGGCAGGCCGGCGGGGGCGCTCGACTTCGTGCGGTCCACCAGGGCCCGCTTGACGATGCGGTCCTCGAGGGACTGGTACGACTCGACGACGATCCGGCCGCCGACCGCGATGGCGTCGAGCGCCGCCGGGATCGCCCGCTCGAGCACGCTGAGTTCGGCGTTGACCTCGATGCGGAGCGCCTGGAAGACGCGCTTGGCCGGGTGTCCCTGGCGCTGGATGGCGACCGGGGTCGCGTCGTGCAGCACCTGGACCAGGTCGCCGGACATCTCGAACGGCTTCGTCGCCCGCCGCTCGACGATCGCTCGGGCGTACCGGCCGGCGAGCTTCTCCTCGCCGTAGCGCTGGAAGATGCGGCGGAGTTCGCCCTCGTCGTAGGTGGCCAGGACGTCGGCGGCGGTCTGCCCCTCGGTCCGGTCCATGCGCATGTCGAGCGGGGCGTCCTGGCTGTACGCGAACCCGCGCTCGGCCCGGTCGAGCTGCAGCGAGCTCACGCCGAGGTCGAACAGCACGCCGTCGACCTTCGTGAAGCCCTCGCCCTCGATCGCGTCGACGATGCCGTCGTACACGGTGTGCACGAGGCGGACGCGGTCGCCGAAGCGGGCCAGGCGCTCCCCCGCGATGCCGAGTGCGTCGGTGTCGCGGTCGAGTCCGATGAGCGTGAGCTCCGGGAACCGCTCGAGCAGGCCCTCGGAGTGGCCGCCCATGCCGAGCGTGGCGTCGACGACGACCTTGCCCGGGCCCTCGAGCGTCGGCGTGAAGAGGTCGACGATGCGCTGGAGCATCACCGGCGTGTGCGGGAAGCGTGGCGTCTCGTTGTCGTTGTCGGCCATGTGCAGCCCCTCGTCTCCTGGGCCGTGGGTCCGGATCCCCATCCATGCGACCTGACACCGGGGAAGTGGCGTCAGGGCTTCACGGCTGGGAGTCCCGATCCGCGGATCAGAAGATCCCCGGGATCACCTCCTCGTCGTTGTCGGCGAATGCCTCTTCGGCTTCGGCGTAGTAGGCCTCCCACGCGGGGGTGGACCAGATCTCGGCACGGTCACCGCTGCCGATGACCGTGAGGTCCCGCTCGAGCCCCGCGTACTCGCGGAGGTTCTGCGGGATCGTCACGCGGTTCTGCTTGTCGGGCTGTTCCGCGCTGGCCCCCGAGAGGAACAGACGCATGTAGTCCCTGGTGCGCTTCGACGTCATCGGGGCGGTCCGGATGCGCTCGTGGAGTTCCTCGAACGTCCGGGCGCTGAAGACCACGACGCAGCGTTCCTGGCCGCGGGTCATCACGAGCCCGCCGGACAGTTCGTCCCGGAACTTGGCGGGGAGGATCACGCGACCCTTCTCGTCGAGCTTCGGGGCATGAGTACCGAGCAGCACGTCGGGCCTCCCCTCCGCTCCACCGGACCGTTGCGAACCCCACTTTACTCCACTCCCCTCCCCTCGACCAGGAATCCGCTCCCTTTTCCGCCCGCGACACCCCTACTGGGGGCACGCAATGCGGAATTCTCTTCGCCGGGACGACCGCCGATGCCCGGATCCATGCGCTTCGCGAGGGCCGGAGCAGGCGTGGAGGAAAGTGGAGGACTTTCGCAGCCGGTGGAGCACTCCGGGGCGCGCCGCGGGCGCACGACGCCGAGCGGGCACGAACTGTCCCACCGCCGCCGCGAAGCTCACGCGGGCGCACGGTCGGCTCCACCCCGCCCGGCCGCCGGTCAGCGCATGGTCACGACGTGCCGCCGCCGCGACACCGAGTGGTCACGAACTGTCGCTCGCGCTGCCCCCAGCCGACGGTTCCTGCGACCTCGGCGGCCAGCACGCGGCATGTCGTGACCACTCGCGCCGGCACGACCCCGGCCCGCCCGACCAACAGGCCCCAGGGAACACGAAACGGGGCCGACCCGAAGGCCGACCCCGTGGAGGAGTGTGGAGGGAGTCCTGCTGACCCCCGTCAGCTACTGACTCTGGTCGTTGCGCTTGTCCCAGCGCTCGTTCATCCGGTCCATGAAGGACCCGCCACCACCGGCGGACGGACGCGCCGACCCACCGGACGCGGGCTTGCCCGGCCGAGCGGGCTTCGCCTTCGGGGCACGCATGCCCGGGCGCAGTGCGAACAGGACACCGGCGAGCATCACGACGAAGCCGAGGATGCCCAGCAGCGGCGCCTTGATCACGAGACCGACGATGACGATGGCGACCCCGGCGAGTGCGCCGAGGACACCGAGCGTGATGGCTGTGTACGTCGGACGACCCTGTCGACGTGTGACACGCGCCACGAAATCGGAATCGTTCTGGTAGAGGCTGCGCTCCATCTCTTCGAGAAGGCGCTGCTCCTGTTCCGAGAGCGGCATCTTGGTTCCCTCTGTTCCTGGGATCGACGCGGGGTTGAAAAACGCGGGTTGAGTGGACCGATTCTATGCCTCGACCACTCCACTAGGGTAGGGATCGTGGCTGAGAGTACGCGATTAGTGGACCTCGTATCGGCGCGTATCGACCGGGCACTCGACGAGCAGCGTGAACGGCTCCTCGCGATCAGCCCCGACCTCGCGCCGTTCGACCGGTACGCCCGAGACCTGTTGTCCGGCGGCAAGCGCTTCCGGGCGCTGTTCTGCTACTGGGGATGGCAGTCGGTGGCGGGCCGTTCGGGCTCGTTCGACCCGCTGGCCGAGGGGTCCCGGCAGACCACCGCCGAGGCCGTCGTCACGGTCGCCGCAGCGCTCGAGGTCTTCCACGCCGCAGCCCTGGTGCACGACGACATCATGGACCGTTCGGACACCCGCCGCGGGCGTCCGGCCGCGCACCGCCGCTTCGAGTCCCTGCACGAGGAGTCCGGCTTCGTCGGCGACCGCGGGCAGTACGGCACGAACTCCGCGCTGCTCCTCGGCGACCTGCTGCTCTCGCTGAGCGACTCGGTCTTCGACGAGGGCCTCGCGCTCCTCGACCCGGTGCGGGCCCGCATCGTCCGCCAGGAGTTCCACGCGATGCGCCTCGACGTCACGGCGGGGCAGTACCTCGACGTGCACGAGGAGACCGCCTGGCCCGTCATCGACGAGTCCGAGCACCTGCTCCGCGCCCAGCGCGTCATCGTCTTCAAGTCGGCGAAGTACTCGATCGAGGCCCCGCTGGTCATCGGCGCCCTGGTCGCCGGCGCGAGCGACTCCCAGCTCGAGGGCCTCCGCGCCTTCGGACTCCCCCTCGGCGTGGCGTACCAGCTCCGCGACGACATGCTCGGGGTCTTCGGTGACCCCGAGGTCACCGGCAAGCCGGCCGGCGACGACCTGCGCGAGGGCAAGCGCACCGTCCTCATCGCCTCGGCGCGCAAGACACTGGCGAGCGGCCCGCGGCAGCTCCTGGACGAACTCCTCGGCGACCCCGACCTCGACGAGGAGCAGGTGCAGATGCTCCGTGCGACCCTCACCGAGTCCGGTGCCGTCGCCGCTGTGGAGCGGTCGATCGAGCGGCACGTCCAGCGCGCCAAGGCGGCGCTGGACGCCTCGCCGCTGACGCCGTCGGCACGCGAGCAGCTCGCGTCGCTGGCCGACACGGTCAGCCGCCGGTCGTCCTAGACGCGACCCCGGTACAGACGGGAGGCCCGTGGCGACACCGCCACGGGCCTCCCGTCCGTCCGGAACGCGTCTAGAGCAGCGACTGGGCGATGCGACGCACCTCAGCCTTGCGACCGGCGCGCAGCGCCGCGATCGGCGTGGTGCCCATCGCGTCGTCGACGGTGAGCATCCAGCGCACCGCCTCGTCGTCGGTGAAGCCGTTGTCGCCGAGCACGATCAGCGTGCCGCGGAGTTCGGGCATGGGCTCGCCGTCCTCGAGGAACTCGACGGGCACGCGCAGCACACCACCGACGCGGGCTGCGAGCAGGGTCTTCTGCTCGAAGAGTCGGTGGATCCGTCCGGGGCTGGTGCTGAACATGTCCACCAGCTCGGGGACGGTCAGCCAGCGTTCGGAGAGGGACAGGTCGTCGACGGGTGCGGCACTCACACGCCCATGGTGCCAGAGTGACCGCCGGAGTGAATCCGCCTCGTTCGTCACATTTGTCACATCCACCCCATCTGACTCTCTGGTTGACTTGGGAATCAGGCCATGCCAGCGTTGTGGCACCTGTGAGTGCGCGCATGCGTGCGCACGGCTCAGTCGAGATCAGGAGAAACCCGTGGACCACGCTGCAGACGAAGTCGCCCGGCGCGCACGATCCGCCCGGTTCGCCACCATGCCCATCGTCCTCGCGGGCACCATCGCCGTGACCGCCGGACTGACCGGTCCGGTCGCGCACGCCGAGCCCCGGCACGACGACGCCGACGCGAACCACAAGCGCCACGTCGACCAGGACCGCGCCGTGACCGACCGCCCGGTGTTCGGCACCGCCGTTGCCCGGCCGTCGCAGACCGTCGTGCGGACGGTCGCCGCGACCACGAAGGCCCCCACCACATACGCCGTCCACCACGGCGACACGGTCTCGGGCATCGCCGCCCGCTTCGGCCTGTCGGCGCAGGAGATCCTCGTGCGCAACGGCCTCGGCTGGAACACGATCATCCACCCCGGGCAGACGCTCCACCTGGCATCGACGCCCGCCGTCACCACCGCCGCGGTGCGTGCCTCCGGGTCGACCGGCGGGTCCGGCTCGGACACCTCGAGCTACCACGTGAAGCACGGCGACACCGTCTCCGGCATCGCGTCCCGCGTCGGCGTGTCGACCACGGCGCTCCTCAGCGCCAACCAGCTGTCGCAGCGCAGCGTCATCTACCCCGGGCAGACGCTGCGGGTGCCGCACGGCACGTCGTCGACGCCGTCGGTGTCGACCGCCTCGGCCCCGTCGACCAAGTCGAGCGTGAAGATCAGCGCCGGCGACACCGTGGCCTCGATCGCCGCCGCGCACCACGTCTCGGTCGAGTCGCTCCTGTCGGCGAACGGCCTGTCGTACACGAGCACGATCTACGCCGGCAAGACACTCGTCATCCCGTCGTCGAACGCCACCGCCGCCCCCGCGGTCGCTGCCAGCGCCGCGGTGAGCGGTGCCGTCGGCCTGAGCGCCGAGCAGCGCCAGAACGCCGCGACCATCGTCGCCGTGGGTCGATCGCTCGGAGTCCCGGACCGCGGCATCGTCGTGGCCCTCGCCGCCGCGATGCAGGAGTCGAGCCTCCGGAACCTGCCGCACGGCGACCGCGACTCGGTCGGCCTGTTCCAGCAGCGGCCGAGCCAGGGTTGGGGCAGCGCGGCGAAGCTGCAGGACCCGGCGCACGCCACCGCGCTGTTCTTCGGCGGGCGGAACAACCCGAACGCCGGCAAGACCCGCGGGCTGCTCGACGTGCCCGGCTGGTCCTCGATGAGCATCACCGACGCGGCCCAGGCCGTGCAGCTCTCCGCCTACCCGAAGGCCTACGCCACCTGGGCGAGCGCCGCCGAGGGCTGGCTGGCGACCCTCTGAGCCTCATCCGGAAGATCGAGATTGGGTCACGGCCGGTGCGCCGGTGCGTCCGAGTGCGGTCTCGATTCGTAGAATGCCGCCGATGACCACCAACGCCGCCACGGACCCGATGATCGGTCGCATGATCGATCAGCGGTACCGCGTCCGCTCCCGCATCGCGCGCGGGGGCATGGCGACCGTCTACCTCGCGACCGACGTGCGCCTCGAGCGACGCGTCGCGATCAAGATCATGCACGGGCACCTGGCCGACGACCAGGCGTTCCGTGAGCGCTTCATCCAGGAGGCCCGTTCGGCCGCACGGCTGTCGCACCCGAACCTGGTGGGCGTCTACGACCAGGGCGCCGAGGGCGAGATCGCCTACATCGTCATGGAGTACATCCCGGGCATCACGCTGCGGGACCTGCTGCAGGAGCACCACGCCCTGACGCCCGAGCAGGCGACGGACATCCTGCGCGCCGTGCTGGCCGGCCTCGCCTCGGCCCACCGCGCCGGGATCGTGCACCGGGACCTGAAGCCCGAGAACGTCCTGCTCGCCGACGACGGCCGCATCAAGCTCGGCGACTTCGGCCTGGCCCGCGCCACGACCGCGAACACGGCGACCGGCGCAGCACTCCTCGGCACGATCGCCTACCTGTCCCCCGAGCTCGTGACCCGCGGCGCCGCCGACTCGCGCAGCGACATCTACGCGCTCGGCATCATGCTCTACGAGATGCTCACCGGCGAGCAGCCCTACAAGGGCGAGCAGCCGATGCAGATCGCGTACCAGCACGCCAACGACTCCGTGCCGGCACCGAGTGCCGCCGTGTCCGGGGTGCCGCCGGAGCTCGACGAGCTGGTCGCCTGGTCGACCGCACGCGACCCCGAGGACCGCCCCCGCGACGCCCGCGAGATGCTCGACCACATGTCGGGCAACCAGCAGCGCGCGACCGGCCAGTACCGCACGGCCGTGCTCCGCCCCGAGAACGGCACAGCGATCCTGCCCTCCGGTGGTGCCGGCACGCTCGGCGCCGCAGCGGCCGCCGCCTCGGTCGGGGCTGCAGGAGCCGCAGGTGCGGACGAGACCGCCATCATCGACCGGACCGGCGACCGGGACACCGGCGACCGCGGTCGAGCGCCCGCCCGTGCCCGTGGCAACGCCCCCGGCCCCCGTCGCACCGGGGCACAGCCGGGCGTGCTCTCCCCCGCCGGACAGCGGCTCGCCGACCAGTCGGCGAAGCGTCGGAAGCGCGGCTGGATCCTGCTGTCCGTGGTCGTCGTGCTCGCGCTGATCGGAGCCGGCTTCGGCTGGTACTTCGGCCCGGGGCCGGGTGGCAACGTGCGGATCCCGGAAGTCACGGGCAAGTCGGTCTCGCAGGCCCGGCAGCTGCTCGAAGCACAGGGCCTGCAGGCGGCGTCGAAGACCGGGACACGGTTCGACGCCGTCGTCGCGAAGGGGCAGGTCTCCACGACGAAACCGGCCGCGGAGCGCGAGGTGCAGAAGGGCACGGCGGTGCAGATCGTCGTGTCGAACGGCCCCCGGATGATCCCGCTGCCGGCGATCGTCGGCCAGCCGCTCTCCACCGTGACGGCCGCGCTCGACGACGACTTCGAGCTGCAGGACGACCGGTACGAGTTCTCCGCCGATGCCCCGAAGGACACCGTGGTCGCGGCGACCGGTCGGGCGTCCGGCGGCAAGGCCCTCGACCTCACGACCGTGCAGGCCTACGGCGAGACCGGGCCGGTCACCCTGACCGTCTCGCTCGGGCCGGTCCCCGACGTGGTCGGCAAGACGGTCGACGAGGCCTCCGCCGCACTCGACGACGTCGGACTGATCCTCGGCGCCCGCACCGAGGAGTACAGCGACACCGTGCCCTCCGGCCAGATCGTCTCCGCCGCCGTGCAGGACTCCCCCGCCGTGCGCGGATCAGCGGTGGACGTCGTCGTGTCGAAGGGTCCGACGCCGATCATCGTGCCGGACCTCGGTGCGGAGCGGCCCACGATCAACGAGGCGACGAAGACCCTCGAGGACCTCGGACTCAAGGTGTCCGTACCCGACTGCACGAACATCCTCTGCGGCTTCTACGACTGGAAGTCGAAGTTGCCCGTCACCGGCACCGACCCGGGGGCCGGCGCCACGGTCTACCGCGGCGACACGATCACCCTGTCCTACGACCAGTAGGTGCGGACACCGCACCCTCGGCCCTGGACGCGACCCCAGGACGGACGGGAGGCCCGTGGCGGCGCCGTCACGGGCCTCCCGTCCGACACGCGAAAGCGACAGAACCCCGCGAACATGCCGCGGGGTTCTGTCGCTTCGGCGAAACGGTTCCTGCGTTACGAGCGGTCGGGCTGGTGCGCGCCGAGTTCCTCGGCCACCAGGAAGGCGAGCTCGAGGGACTGCATGTGGTTGAGGCGCGGGTCGCACAGCGACTCGTAGCGGGTGGCGAGGGTGGCCTCGTCGATGTGCTCCGAGCCGCCGAGGCACTCGGTGACGTCGTCACCGGTGAGCTCGACGTGCATGCCACCCGGGTACGTCCCGACCTGGCGGTGCGCCTCGAAGAAGCCGAGGACCTCGTCCACGACGTCGTCGAACCGGCGGGTCTTGTAGCCCGTCGGCGTGGTCAGGCCGTTGCCGTGCATCGGGTCGGTGACCCACAGCGGGTTGGCGTCCATGCCCTTGATCGCCTCGAGCAGCTTGGGCAGCTCGTCGCGGATCTTGCCCGCACCCATCCGCGTGATGAAGGTCAGGCGACCCGGCTCACGGTTCGGGTCGAGCTTGTCGACGAGCGCCTTCATGTCGTCGACGTTCGTCGTCGGGCCGAGCTTCACACCGATCGGGTTCCGCACCCGCGACAGGAAGTCCACGTGGGCGCCGTCGATGTCGCGCGTGCGCTCACCGATCCAGATGAAGTGACCGGACGTGTCGTACGCCAGGCCGGAGCGCGAGTCGATGCGCGTCATCGGGCGCTCGTAGTCCATCAGCAGCCCCTCGTGCGACGCGTAGAACTCGACGTGCTTGAGCGCCTCGAAGTCGGCACCGCAGGCGTCCATGAAGCGGATCGCGCGGTCGATCTCCTTGGCGAGGTGCTCGTACCGGGCGTTCGCGGGGTTCGAGGCGAAGCCCTTGTTCCACGAGTGCACCTGGCGCAGGTCGGCGAAGCCCCCCTGCGTGAAAGCCCGGACGAGGTTCAGCGTCGAGGCGGCGGTGTGGTACCCCTGCACCAGGCGGCGCGGGTCGGCCGTCCGGCTCTCCGGCGTGAAGTCGTAGCCGTTCACGATGTCGCCGCGGTAGGCGGGCAGCGTGACGTCACCGCGGGTCTCGAAGTCGCTCGAGCGGGGCTTGGCGAACTGCCCGGCCATGCGCCCCATCTTGATGACGGGCATCGAGGCGCCGTACGTCAGCACGACGGCCATCTGCAGGATCGTCTTGACCCGGTCGCGGATGGAGTCGGCGGTGGCACCGGCGAAGGTCTCGGCGCAGTCACCGCCCTGCAGCAGGAAGGCCTTGCCCTGGGCAGCAGCGGCGAGCCGCTCGCGCAGCTTGTCGACCTCGCCCGCGAACACGAGCGGCGGGAGCGTGGCGATCTCGGCCGAGGCGGCCTCGGCAGCGGCGGCGTCCGGCCAGGTCGGCTGCTGCTTGATCGGGAGCGTCCGCCAATAGTCGAGCCCCTCGATGACGTCCGGATCCTGCAGGGCGACGAAGTCGGTCGACTCGGGCAAGGGCGTTACCTCGGTGTTCTGTGCGGGCGGCCCGACGACGCTGACCGGCACCGGGCCGCGCGTCGTCGATGGGCGTCCTGGCGGGGTGCCGGGACCATCAGAGCCTAACGTGCAGGCGTCGACTTCCGTTCCCGCATGACGGCCTCGCGCGCGGAGCTCGCCCGCTCCTTCACGCTGGTGGCGTAGACGTCCACGTACTCCTGACGGCTCAGGCCGGCGAGCTCGTGCATGACCTCGTCCGTGACGCTGCGCAGGATGAAGCGGTCGGTCTCGAACCCCTGGAACCGCGAGAAGTCGAGCGGCTTGCCGAACACGACCCCGACGCGCTTGATCTTCGGGAAGCGCTGCCCGATCTGCTGCACCTCGCGCGTGCCGACCATGGCCACGGGGACGACGAGCACGCGCCCCTCGAGGATCATCCGGGCGATGCCGGTGCGGCCACGGTAGAGCTTGCCGTCGGGGCTGCGGGTGCCCTCGGGGTAGATGCCGAGCTGCTCACCGCGCGCCAGGACCTGCAGGCCGGTGCGGAGCGATGCCTCGGACGCCTTGCCGCCGGAGCGGTCGATCGGCAGCTGGCCGATGGCGTTGAAGAACGTCTTCGTCGCCCAGCCCTTCAGGCCACGGCCGGTGAAGTAGTCGCTCTTCGCCAGGAACGACAGTCGACGGTCGAGTACCGCCGGCAGGATCACCGAGTCGATGAACGAGATGTGGTTCGACGCGAAGATGACCGGGCCCGAGGTCGGGACGTGCTCGCGCCCGACGACCCACGGCCGGAACAGGGTGAGGATGAGCGGGCCGAGCACGAAGTTCTTCAGCAGCCAGTAGGTCATCGACGACTCCAGGTGGTGAGAAGGTCCGGGTGGTGCACGGCCCGGGGGTGGGCGGTCGTTCGTGTGTGCGTGTGTGCGCGCCGACCCTACGCCGTGCGGGCGTGGATGCGGGCGAGGTCGGCGGCACCGACGACGCCGGCGTCGTTGACGAGTTCGGCGATCACGAAGTCCGGCTCGGGGTGGTACCCGCGGGCCGGCAGGTTGTTGAGGTACGCCTGCTTGATCGGGTCGAGCAGCCGGTCCCCCGCGCTGGCAACGCCGCCGCCGAACACGAAGAGCTGCGGGTCGAGCACCGCGGACAGTGACGCGCACGCCTCGCCGAGGTGCCGACCGAGCCGACGGAGGGCCGCGAGGGCACCCGGGTCGTCGGCCAGGATCAGGTCGCCGACGATCTTGCCGTCCAGCTGTCCGCCGTTGTCGGCGCGGGCGTCGGCCAGGGCCGAACCGATGCCGCCGGCGTCGGCGACGTCGTTCGCCATGCGCTGCAGGGCGCGGCCCGAGCCGTACTGCTCGATGCAGCCGCGGGCACCGCAGCCGCAGGGCAGCCCGTTCGGGACGATGCGCAGGTGGCCGATCTCGCCGCCGGTGCCGAAGCCCCCGCGGAACAGGCGGTCCTCGGTCACGATGGCGCCACCGACGCCCGTGCCGATGGTCAGCATGGTCATGTCGGACACCAGTCGACCGGCGCCGAACCGGAACTCGGCCCAGCCGGCGGCGTTCGCGTCGTTGTCCACCGTGATGTGCAGGTCGCCGAGGCGCTGCTGCAACTTCTGCCGGAGCGGTTCGTTCCGCCACCGGATGTTCGGCGTGTAGTAGACGATCGACTGCGAGGCGTCGATGAACCCGGGGGCAGCGACCCCCACGGCGCCGACCTGGTGGAGCGAGCTGAGTCGCTCGACCATCGAGACGACGTCGTCGAGCATGGCGTTCGGGTCCGCAGCGTTGGTGGCCACGCGGTCCTCGGCGACGATCTCGCCCAGTTCCGTCACGACCGCACCCGCGATCTTGGTGCCCCCGATGTCGATTCCGATGGCGTGCACGAGCAACGAGCCTACCGGTTCGCCGCGAAGTCACGGAACGCCCGGTGACGCGTCCTATGCTGGCCTTGTCGCCTCGGTGTTGAGGCGCACTCGAGTCGAACCGGCAGACAAGGGAGTCACCGTGAACGATCAGCGTCCTGCACGCAGCAGCGCCTCCACCGACACGTCCACCGTTGGCAGCGCCGCCACCGGGACCACGCCGTCGGCCGGGAGGCACGCCACACCGCCCAGCGCCGGTCCCGTCGCCCCGGACCACGGCTCGGCAGCGCGGCTCCTCGGCGACCGCGTCCGGCTGACGCCCGACCGTCCGATCCTGGCCCAGCGCCACGGCGACACCTGGACCACCTTCACCGCGGCGGAGACGCTCGCCCGGGTGCGCGGCATCGCGAAGGGCTTCGTCGCCGCCGGGCTCGAACCGGGCGCGCACGTCGCGATCCTGTCCCGCACCCGTCTGGAGTGGACCCTGGTCGACTTCGCCGTGTGGACAGCCGGCCTGGTGTCCGTGCCCGTGTACGAGACGAGCTCCCCCGACCAGGTGCGCTGGATCCTGTCCGACTCCGAGTCGGTCGCGATCGTCGTCGAGCAGGAGGAGCACGCGCGCCGCGTCGCCTCCATCGCACCCGACCTGCCGTCCCTGGGCCAGCACTGGACGATCGACGGCGGCGGCCTCGACGACCTGACCCGGCTCGGCGAGGACGTCACCGACGACGAACTCGACGCCCGGACCGCGAACGTGCACGGCCACGACGACGCCACGATCATCTACACCTCGGGCAGCACCGGCCGACCGAAGGGCTGCGTCCTGCGGCACGACAACTTCACCGCCACGGTGGAGGGCGCGAGCGAAGCGATGCCCGAGGTCGTCGCCGACGGCGCCTCGACCCTGCTGTTCATCCCGCTCGCCCACGTCTTCGCCCGGTTCATCGCCGCGATGTCGGTGTCCGCCGGCGTCCTCGTCGGCCACGAGCCGGACACCAAGGACCTGATGCGGGCGGTGTCGACCTTCAAGCCGACGTTCCTGCTCGCGGTCCCCCGGGTGTTCGAGAAGATCTACAACTCCGCCGAGCAGAAGGCCGACCTCGGTGGCAAGGGCAGGATCTTCCGCGCGGCGGCCGACACCGCGGTCGCCCACTCCGAGGCCCTCGCAGCCGGCAGGGTGCCGTTCCTGCTCGGGCTGAAGTTCAAGCTGTTCGACCGGCTCGTGTACGCGAAGCTCCGCGACGCCCTCGGCGGCCGGGTCGAGTACGCCGTCAGCGGTTCGGCGCCCCTGTCCCCGCGGTTGTCGCACTTCTTCCGCTCGATCGGGGTGCTCATCCTCGAGGGCTACGGCCTGACCGAGACCACCGCCCCCGCCACCGTCAACCGTGCCCGGGAACTCCGCATCGGGACGGTCGGGCGGGCGCTGCCCGGCATCGAGGTCCGGATCGCCGACGACGGCGAGATCCTGATCCGCGGCGTCGACGTCTTCGACCGCTACTGGCGGAACGACGAGGCGACCGAGCACGCCTTCGCCGACGGCTGGTTCCGCACCGGCGACCTCGGCCGGATCGACGCCGACGGGGTCCTCACGGTCACCGGCCGCGCCAAGGAACTCATCGTCACCGCGAGCGGCAAGAACGTCGCACCGGCACCGCTCGAGGACGGCATCCGCGAGCACCCGCTCATCGGCCAGGTCGTGGTCGTCGGCGAGGGCAAGCCGTTCGTCGCAGCACTCGTGACGCTCGACCGCGAGATGCTGCCCGGCTGGTGCGAGTCCCGCGGGATCACCCCGGCGCTGAGCGGGCACGAGGCCGCCTACGACGAGCGTGTGCTCTCCGCCGTCCAGGAGGCCATCGACGCCGCCAACGGCCGGGTCTCCCGCGCCGAGTCGGTCCGGTCGTTCACGATCCTCGACACGGACCTGACCGAGGCCTCCGGGCACCTCACGCCGAAGCTCACGATCAAGCGGTCGGTGATCCTCAAGGACTTCGCCGCCGACATCGACCACATCTACTCCGGGTCGAAGGTGCAGACGACGGCGACCCCGGTGATCGAGGGTCGGCGCCGCAACCGCTCGTAGCGCCCGCCGGGCGTACCGGGTCGATTCGGGCGTACCTGGTCGATTCGGGCGTACCAGGTCGATCCTTCCGACCAGGTACGCCCGATTCCGCTAGGTACGCGCGGGTGTGGACGCAACGGCCTGGAGGCCCGGATCGCGTCCGTGGGACGTGATCCGGGCCTCCAGGCCGTTCAGCGGGCGCCGGGGGCGCCTGCGGGGCTCAGGCCTCCTGCGACTGCTCCGTCGCGGGGGCGTCGAGGACGGCGGTCGAACCGGTCGTGACGGTGGCCTCGGCCGGTCGACGGTTGGTGCGGGTGCGGTGCGAGCTGAGCTCGTCGTTCTGACTGGTCATGCGGGAGTCCTGGGGGGATGGGATGGTCGTCGGTGGGAGGCCGACAGCAGCACGGTACCCCCTCGTCAGGACAAAGCGACAATCCCCCGTGGGGGTGTCACACCACAGTTCACAGCCGGCGAACGCGGGACTGTGCAAGCGCTCAGTGGAACCAGTCCTGTGCACGGATGTCGCGCAGTGCCTGACGGCGGACCTCGGGGTCGAGCGTCATCACGTAGACGGTGCCGTCGAGGTGGTCGCACTCGTGCTGGAGCGCCTCGGCCATCAGGCCGGTGCCCTCGAGGACGACCTCGTCGCCGTCGACGTCGACGCCGCGCACCTTCGCGTACGGGGAGCGACGCGTCGGGTAGCCGAGCCCCGGGACGGAGAGGCAGCCTTCCTCCATGAGCTCGGGCTCGCCGGACACCTCGACGATCTCCGGGTTGAGGACGTAACCGACCTCACCGTCCACGTTGTACGAGAACGCACGGAGTCCAACGCCGATCTGGGGCGCGGCCACCCCGGCACGTCCGGGTTCCTTGACGGTGTCGATGAGGTCCTGCACGAGGTCACGGACCCCGGCGCTGCCGAGCAGTTCGGGGCGGATCGGGTCGGCCGGCGAGCGGAGGACGGGGTCGCCGAACAGGCGGATGGGACGAACGGTCAATTTACTGCAGCACCACCAGGAGGTCGCCGGCGTCCACCTGCTGGGTCACCGGGATCGCGAGTCGGCCGACGGTGCCCGACACGGGCGCCGTGATGGCCGCTTCCATCTTCATCGCCTCGATGCTCGCCACCGGCGTACCGGCCTCGACGACGTCACCGACGGCGACCTTGAGCGTCACCACGCCGGAGAACGGCGCGGCCACGTGCTTGGGGTCGGACGCGTCGGCCTTCTCGGCCGCCTTCGTCTCGACCTCGACCGAACGGTCGCGGACGGCGACCGGGCGGAGCTGCCCGTTCATCGTCGCCATGACCGTGCGGATGCCCTTGGCGTCCACCTCGCCGATCGCCTCGAGCCCGACGAACAGGTCGACGCCCTTGCCGAGCGGGACGCTGTGCTCCTGCCCGGGGCGCAGCCCGTACAGGTAGTCGACGGTCGGGACGACGGACAGGTCGCCGTACTGCTCCCGCACGCGCTGGAACTGCTGCGTCGGCTGCGGGAAGAGCAGGCGGTTGAGGGCTTGCTGCCGCTCGGGTCCGGGGGTCTCGAGGTGCGCACGCTCGTCGGCGGGCACCGGGGTGATCTCGAGTCGGACGTCGCGACCGGCCAGGACCTTCGAGCGGAACGGCTCGGGCCAGCCGCCGGGCAGGTCGCCCAGTTCGCCGGCCATGAACCCGACCACGGAGTCCGGGATGTCGTACTTGTCGGGGTTCTGCTCGAAGTCGACCGGGTCGGCACCGACCGCGGCGAGCTGCAGTGCGAGGTCACCGACGACCTTCGACGACGGCGTGACCTTGGTCGGGCGCCCGAGGATCCGGTTCGCCTCGGCGTACCAGTCCTCGACCTGCTCGAACCGGTCGCCGAGCCCGAGGGCGATCGCCTGCTGCCGGAGGTTCGACAGCTGGCCGCCGGGGATCTCGTGCTTGTAGACACGCCCGGTCGGACCGGCGAGCCCGGACTCGAACGGTGCGTACACGCGACGGACCGATTCCCAGTACGGCTCGAGGTCACCGACGGCGTCGAGGGACAGACCGGTGTCGCGCTCGGTGTGGGCCAGCGCGGCGACCAGGGCGGACATGCTCGGCTGACTGGTCGTGCCCGCCATCGGTGCTGCGGCCACGTCGACGGCGTCGGCCCCGGCGCGCGAGGCTGCGAGCAGGGTCGCGAGCTGGCCGCCGGCGGTGTCGTGGGTGTGCACGTGCACGGGCTGGTCGAAGCGCTCGCGCAGCGCGGTGACGAGCTTCTCGGCCGCACCGGCACGGAGGAGCCCGGCCATGTCCTTGATGCCGATGACGTGCGCGCCGGCGTCGACCATCTGCTCCGCCAGGCGGAGGTAGTAGTCGAGCGTGTAGAGGTCCTCGGCGGGGTCGAGGAGGTCGGCGGTGTAGCAGAGCGCCGCCTCGGCGACCGCCGTGCCGGTCGCGAGCACGGCCTCCAGGGCTGGACGCAGCTGGCTGACGTCGTTCAGCGCGTCGAACACGCGGAAGACGTCGACGCCAGACCGGGCCGCCTCGTCGACGAAGGCGTCGGTGACCTCGGTCGGGTACGGCGTGTACCCGACCGTGTTGCGGCCGCGCAGCAGCATCTGGATCGGGATGTTCGGCATCGCTTCGCGCAGCGAGGACAGGCGCTCCCAGGGGTCCTCACCGAGGAACCGGAGTGCCACGTCGTACGTGGCACCTCCCCAGGCCTCGACGCTGAGCAGCTGCGGGGTGAGCCGCGCGACGTGCGGCGCGACGGCGACGAGGTCCTTCGTGCGGACCCGGGTGGCGAGGAGCGACTGGTGGGCGTCGCGCATCGTCGTCTCGGTCACGGCGAGGGCCGTCTGGGCGCGCAGGGCCTTCGACCACTCGGCCGGCCCCATGGCCAGCAGGCGGTCGCGCTGTCCCTCGGGCACCGGCGCCGTCAGGTCGGTGGCCGGGAGCTTGTCGGCCGGGTCGGTGACGAGCGGCGACCGCTCCCCGTTCGGCTTGTTCACCGTGACGTCGGCGAGCCAGGTGAGCACCTTCGTGCCGCGGTCCTTCGAGACGTGGCCGCCGAAGAGCTGCGGGCGTTCCTCGATGAACTTCGTCGAGACGTCGCCGCGGGCGAAGTCCGGGTCCTCGAGCACGGCCTGCAGGAACGGGATGTTCGTGCTGACGCCGCGGATGCGGAACTCGGCGAGGGCGCGCTTGGCACGGGACACCGCCGCCGGGAAGTCCCGGCCGCGGCACGTCATCTTCGCGAGCATCGAGTCGAAGTGCGGGCTGATCTGCGCGCCGGTGGCGACCGTGCCGCCGTCGAGCCGGACGCCCGCGCCGCCGGGGCTGCGGTAGGTGCTGATCCGGCCGGTGTCCGGACGGAAGCCCTGCGTCGGGTCCTCGGTCGTGATGCGGGTCTGCAGCGCGGCGCCGTGCACGGCGACGGTGTCCTGCGACAGTCCGAGGTCGGCGAGGGTCTCCCCCGCCGCGATGCGCATCTGCGACTGCACCAGGTCGACGTCGGTGACCTCTTCGGTGACCGTGTGCTCGACCTGGATGCGCGGGTTCATCTCGATGAAGACGTGCTGCCCCTCGCGCTCGCCCTCGGTGTCGAGCAGGAACTCCACGGTGCCGGCGTTCACGTACGCGATCGACCGGGCGAAGGCCACAGCGTCACGGTGCAGTGCCTGCGCGATCGCGGGGTCGAGGTTCGGCGCCGGCGCGATCTCGACGACCTTCTGGTTGCGCCGCTGGACCGAGCAGTCCCGCTCGAACAGGTGGATCGTGCCGGCGTCGGTGCCGGTCGCGTCGGCGAGGATCTGCACCTCGATGTGGCGCGGACGGATGACGGCCTGCTCGAGGAACATCGTCGGGTCGCCGAACGCACTGTCGGCCTCGCGCATGGCTGCTTCGAGGGCGTCGCGCAGCTCGGGCTTCGTCTCCACCCGGCGCATGCCTCGGCCACCGCCACCGGCGACGGCCTTGGCGAAGACCGGGAACCCGATCGCGTCGGCGCCGGCGATCAGTTCGTCGATGTCGCGGCTCGCCGGGGTGCTCGCGAGGACGGGGACGCCGGCCGCGATCGCGTGTTCCTTCGCGGTGACCTTGTTGCCGGCCATCTCGAGCACGCGCTCACCCGGGCCGATGAAGGTGATGCCGTTCGCGGCTGCTGCCGCGGCGAGCTCGGGGTTCTCGGACAGGAACCCGTACCCCGGGTAGATCGCGTCGGCCCCCGACTCGCGGGCGACGCGGATGATCTCGGAGACGTCCAGGTACGCCCGGACCGGGTGGCCCCGCTCCCCGATCAGGTAGGCCTCGTCGGCCTTGAGCCGGTGCAGGGAGTTCCGGTCTTCGTACGGGTAGACGGCCACCGTACGGGCCCCCAACTCGTAGGCGGCACGGAACGCGCGGATGGCGATCTCGCCACGGTTCGCAACGAGGATCTTCGTGAACACGACGTCCCTTTCAGCCCGGGTTGAGGTGAGACAACCCTAGTGGCGGTAACGTTGCTCAACGTGCATGTACTCAGCGTGAGCTCCCTCAAGGGTGGTGTCGGCAAGACGACGGTGACGCTCGGCCTGACCTCGGCCGCGTTCGCCAAGGGACTGCGCACGCTGGTGGTGGATCTGGACCCGCAGTCCGACGTCTCGACGGGCCTCGACATCAACCTCGCCGGCCACCTCAACGTCGCCGACGTCCTCGAGAACCCGAAGGAGAAGATCGTCCGTCAGGCGATCGCCCCCTCGGGCTGGACGAAGGGGTCGCAGGGCAAGATCGACGTCATGGTCGGGTCGCCCTCCGCCATCAACTTCGACGGTCCGCACCCGTCGATCCGCGACATCTGGAAGCTCGAAGAGGCCCTGGCCAACGTCGAGCAGGACTACGAGCTCGTCCTCATCGACTGCGCGCCGTCGCTGAACGCCCTGACCCGCACCGCGTGGGCCGCGTCCGACCGCGTCACCGTCGTCACCGAGCCGGGCCTGTTCTCCGTGGCCGCCGCCGACCGTGCGCTGCGCGCCATCGAGGAGATCCGCCGCGGGCTCTCCCCGCGCCTGCAGCCCCTCGGCATCATCGTGAACCGTGCCCGGGTGCAGTCGCTCGAGCACCAGTTCCGCATCAAGGAGCTCCGCGACATGTTCGGCCCGCTCGTGCTCTCCCCGCAGCTGCCGGAGCGCACGTCGCTGCAGCAGGCGCAGGGTGCCGCGAAGCCGCTGCACGTCTGGCCCGGCGAGTCCGCGCAGGAGATGGCGAAGAACTTCGACCAGCTGCTCGAGCGCATCATGCGCACCGGCAAGATCGGTCCGTACGCCGAGGGTGGCGCCGCGTAGGTCGGTGCTCGCGTCGGCCGCGTGTTCGCGGTCGCGGTCGCGTGACATGCCGCTCACGTCCGGCGAGAGGTCACCAGCTGTCGGCTAGCAGCCCCGCAGGCGACGGTTCGGGACCACTCGACGACGCCCACACGGCGGTTCGTGACGCCTCTCCGATTGCCGGGAGGACCGCCCCGGCCTCGGTAGACACGCCCGGCCCCGGCTCGGCCAGCGGTCACGACCCACCGCTCACGTCCGCCGGGCGGTCACCAACTGTCGGCCGGCGACGTCGCAGGCGACGGTTCGTGACACCTCGGCGACGCGCACGCGACGGGTCGTGCCCACTCGCGACTGCCGGGAGGCCCACCCCGACCCGGCAGACACGCCCGACCCCGGCTCGCCCAGCGGACACGACACACCGCTCACGTCCGCCGAGCGGTCACCAACTGTCGGCAGGCAGCGTCGCGGGCAACAGTTCGTGACACCTCGGCGACGCGCACACGACGGTTCGCGACCACTCGGCCGGAACCGAAACGGTCAGGAAGCGCGGGAAGCGCGACGAGCGGCGAGCTCGTCGGAGGGGTCGGCCGCAGCGGTGGCGTCGAGCTCGACCAGGGAGCTCTCGACCTCGCGCAGGACCTTGCCGACCGCGATGCCGAAGACACCCTGGCCGCGGGACACGAGGTCGATGACCTCGTCGTCGGAGGTGCACAGGTACACCGAGGCGCCGTCGGACATCAGCGTGGTCTGCGCCAGGTCGGAGACGCCGGACTCACGGAGCTGGTTGACCGCGGTGCGGATCTGCTGCAGCGAGATGCCCGTGTCGAGCAGGCGCTTCACGAGCTTGAGCACGAGGATGTCGCGGAACCCGTACAGGCGCTGCGACCCGGAGCCGGCGGCCCCGCGGATCGTCGGCTGCACGAGTTCGGTGCGGGCCCAGTAGTCGAGCTGTCGGTACGAGATGCCGGCTGCCCGTGCGGCGACGGTGCCGCGGTAGCCGTTCTGCTCGTCGTGCTCGGGCAGACCATCGGTGAAGAGCAGCCCGAGGTCGTACCGGGTCACATCAGACTCGGTGCCAGGGGTGTCGTTCCCACTCATGAGCTTGCCTTCCACGACGATCGAGCTCCCACCCGAAGCTTCAACGACGGGTTGAGAGTTGTTCCGAGGTCCACGGTAGCGACTCCGACCGCTCCCGCGCGGGACATCCGACCCGGCGCGTCCGGCGTGTCGAGGATACGCCTCGGCCACTGACACACAAGCCCTGTCGGAGCACCGGACGGCGTCATGCGTCGAGACGACCGATGGCCTGGCGGATGAGGTTCGACCTGATGATCTCGAGGTGCCCGGCGATCTCACGCGCGAGCTCGGTGGCCTTGGCCCGCGAGGTCGCGTCACCCCGGCGGGAGACCGGCATGAGGGCGGACTCGATGAGACCGACCTCGCGCTCGGCGGTGCTCCGCAGCGTGCGGAGGTGCCGCGGCTCGATACCCGTGCGCTGCAGTTCGACCAGGGCCTTCAGCACGGAGACGCCATCGTCGCCGTAGGTGTCCGTGGCCGGCAGCAGCGAAGCCGAGACCGCGTCGGCGAGGAGCATCGGGGAGGCGCCGGCTGCCCGGACCGTCTCGTCGCGGGTGTACCGACGCTCACGGCCGAGGATCGACGGCTTCGGTGCGTCGCCTCCGCCGGGCAGGACGGGTTCGCGTCCGGCATCGAGGTCGGCGAGGTACTCCTTGATGACCTTGAGCGGCAGGTAGTGGTCACGCTGCAGTCCGAGGATCACCCGGAGCCGCTCGAGGTCGGCAGCGGAGAACTTGCGGTACCCGCTGGCCGTGCGGATCGGGGTGACGAGCTCGCGCTCTTCGAGGAACCGCAGCTTGGAGCTCGACAGGTCCGGGAACTCGGGCTTGAGGCGAGCGAGGACCTGCCCGATGGTGAGCAGGTCCGGTGCCGCGGACCCCGCCCGGGCCGCAGCGGACCGTGCGGCCACTACGCGTTCGCCAGGCGCGCCAGGTCGACCCGAGATGCGTAGAACGTCAGGCGGAACTTGCCGACCTGGACCTCGGCCCCGTCGGTGAGCAGCGCTTCGTCGATGCGGACACCGTCGAAGTACGTGCCGTTCAGGGAACCGTTGTCCTTGACGCTGAAGCTCGTGCCGTGGCGCAGGAACTGCGCGTGCTTGCGCGACACGGTGACGTCGTCGAGGAAGATGTCGGCGTCGGGGTGTCGACCGGCCGTCGTGACGTCGGAGTCGAGGAGGAACCGCGCACCCACGTTGGGGCCGCGACGGACCACGAGCAACGCTGACCCGGAGGGCAGTGCGTTGACGGCTTCACGTTCTTCGGTCGAGACACCGGACTCGGCGGTGAGCGCCGCGCCCATGTCCATGCTGAAGGTCAGCGTGGTGTCGACCAGCCGCTGCTCCGGGGTCTTCTGACCGCCCGGCTGCGGGACCACTGGATCTGGCATCGGTGGACCTCCTCCTCTTGGCCCACCAGCGTATCGGAAACGAAGCCCCGAGCGGCAGCCCCGATCTGGGACTGTGGAGGGACTTCCGCGATCCGCGAACGCACGAGCCGCGTCAGCGACCCGTGGGACCCGACGTCAGCGACCCGTGGGACCCGACGTCAGCGACCCGTGCGACCCGGCGTCACCGTCCCCGCGCGAGCAACCAGAGCAGGTACGGCGCCCCCACGACGCCCGTCACCACACCCACCGGCAACGCGGTGCCGGGGAAGGCGAACTGTGCCAGCAGGTCGCTGCCGAGCGTGATCGCGGCACCGACGGCAGCAGCCGGCGCGAGTACCACCCGTCCGCCGCCGACGAGGCGTCGCGCGATCGGCGCGGCCATCAGCGCCACGAAGGAGACGGGCCCCGCGGTGGCGACGGCTGCGGCCGTCAGGCACACGGCGGTGAGGAGCAGGAGCACCTTCGCCCGGTCCGGCCGGAGTCCGAGTGCGGCGGCGACCTCGTCCCCGAGGCTCAGCACCTGCAGACGGGCGGACTGCAGCAGTGCGAGCACGCCGAGCACGACGAACGCGACGCCGAGCACCCCGACCAGGTCGCGGTCGACGGCGTTCAGGCTGCCCGAGAGCCAGAGCAGCGCGGTGCCGGCCTGGGTGACGGTGCCGCTCGTGAGCATCCAGCCGGTGATGCTCAGGCAGATCGCCGCGACGCCGATCCCGACGAGGATCACCCGGTTGCCGGTGATCCCCCGTCGCCAGGCGAGCCCGGCGATGACGATCGAGACCACCACCGCGCCGACCAGCACGACCGAGAAGAGCGTGCCACCGCTGGCACCGAACAGCACGATGGCGGTGAGTCCGGCGGCACTGGCCCCCGAGGTGATCCCGATGACGTCGGGGCTCGCGATCGGGTTCCGCACGACGCTCTGCACGATCGCGCCCGCGACGCCGAGACTGGCGCCGACGAGGACGGCACCGAGCACCCGCGGCCCGCGGAGCTGCCCGATGACGAAGTCCGAGATCCGGTCCCCCTGGCCGAACAGGGCGGCGAGTACCTGGCCCGGGGTGAGCGGGATCGAACCGGCGCCGAGCCCGACCAGGACGAGCACCACGATGACCGCCACCACGGCGACGAGCACCGCGACCTCACGACGAAGCCCCGAGCGCAGCCCCACGGAACCGAACAACTGCCTCACAGTCCCCGCACCACCCTCGACCGCACGAGCGCGATGAACACCGGCGCCCCGATCAACGCCGTGACGGTGCCGACCTGCAGCTCCCCCGGGTACGCCACGACGCGGCCGATCACGTCGGCGACGAGCAGCAGTGCGGGGGCGACGATGGCCGACAGCAGGATGGTCCAGCGGTGGTCGGGGCCGCTCAGACGGCGGACGGCGTGCGGCACGGCGAGCCCGACGAAGGCGATCGGCCCGGCGGCGGCCACAGCGGACCCGGCGAGCAGCACGGCGACCAGACCGCCCACGGCGCGGACGAGCACGACCCGCTGCCCGAGCGACGCCGCGAGTTCGTCCCCGAGCGCGAGGGTGTTCAGCGACCGACCGAGGCCGAACGCGATCGCCAGCCCGACGAGCACCGGCGCGGTGATGATCCCCGCCGTGCCGAGGTCCTTGCCTGCGAGGGCGCCGACCTGCCAGAACCGCAGTTGGTCGAGCAGGCTCTGGTCGGTCACGAGCACCGCGGTGGTGACCGACGACAGCGCGGCGGCGACCACGGCTCCGGCGAGGGCGAGCCCGACGGGAGAGAGGCCGCGTCGGGCGACGGTCGCGATCCCGTACACGAGCACGGCGGCGAGGGCGGCCCCGACGAACGCGAACGGCAGGTAGGCAGCCGTGCCGCTCACGCCGAAGACCGCGATCCCGGCCACCACGGCCAGGGTCGCACCGGAGTTGATGCCGAGGACGCTCGGGTCGGCGAGCGGGTTCCGCGTCACGCCCTGCATCACGGCCCCGGCCACCCCGAGCGCAGCCCCGGCGAGCAGTCCGACGACGGTGCGGGGCACGCGGTTGCCGAGCACGATGAGCCCGACCTCGTCGCTCCGCCCGGGGTGCATCACCGTGTCGAGGACGGTGCCGAGCGGGATCGGCCGCGAGCCGTACGCGATCGACAGCGCACACGCCACGGCGAGGACGACGACCGCCAGCACGGTCGCACCGACGAGTCGGGGGACGGAGCTGGGAGCCGGGGGCGTGGACGTCGACGGAGGCATGGAAGTAAGGCCACCCTAACGCCGGAGCCCCACTCGGCGTCCCCCGAGCAAGCCCGGAGCGTGCGCAGGGTTCGTTCATAGGCTCGTCATGGGGAAGCGCCCTGTACTGGTCTCCATCGACGCCCGACCGGGCCGTCGAGGGACGACCGGAGAGCACCGATGAACGAGACCCCGAACCCCGCAGCCGCCGACCACGACGAGGACGGCACCCCCGCCGCGCAGCAGCAGGCTCCCGGGATGCACTGGGAGGCGCCGCACGCCGACCCGGCCTCCCTGCGCCCGGCGTACGCGTTCGACGGCTCGGGTCCCTACCTCTACGGTCCGGACGGCTCCGGCCCCTACGCCTACACGCCGGACGGCCGCGGCCCGTACCTGATCGGCAGCCCCGCCCTCGCTGGCGCGAACCACGCGTGGGCGTACTCGGCGGCGACCGCGAACCACCCCGGTACGACGAAGCGCCCGCGTCGCCTGGGACTGATGATCGGCTCCGGCATCGCCGCGCTCGCCATCGTCGGTGCGGCCGGTGGCACCGCCCTCGGCCTGTCCTCGCAGGGGACGACCACGACGTCGAGCCAGTCGCAGGGCACCACCACGCTGCCCGGCACCGGATCCGGCACCGACGGCACCGGCGGCACCGGCAGCAGCGACGGCACGAACGGCTTCACGGTGCCCGGCGACGGCAGCGGCAGAGGCACCAGCGGTGACGGCAGCACCGGCACCGGCACCGGCACGACCCAGTCCCCCGCCACCGCGGCGACGGCCGCCGACAAGAAGGGCGTCGTGACGATCAACACCGTCCTGAACTACGACGAGTCGTCACAGGCGGCCGGCACCGGCATGGTCCTGACCTCCGACGGCACGATCCTGACGAACAACCACGTGATCCAGGGCGCGACGAGCATCACCGTCACCGACGAGACCACCGGCAAGGAGTACAAGGCCGACGTGGTCGGAGCCGACGCGACCAACGACGTCGCCGTCCTGAAGCTCGAGAACGCCTCCGGACTGTCCACGGTCACGCTCGACGACGACGGCGAGCCGAGCACCGGTGACACCGTCAAGGACGTCGGCAACGCCGAGGGCACCGGCAACCTCGTCGCCGCCGAGGGCACCGTCACCGCGACCGACCAGGACATCCAGGTGCAGAGCGAGTCCGGCACCGGCACCGAGTCCCTGACCGGCCTGATCGAGATCTCGGCGGACATCGTCTCCGGCGACTCCGGCGGACCGGTGCTCGACAGCGAGGGCGAGGTCGTCGGCATGGCCACGGCAGCGTCCTCCGGCACGGCCGACGTCACCGGCTACGCCATCCCGATCACCACCGCGAAGACGATCGCCGAGAAGATCCTCGCCGGGGAGTCCTCGAGCACGATCACCATCGGGCTGCCCGCGTTCCTCGGGGTCGAGGTCAGCAACACCTCCGGCACCACGGGCGGCGTCGCCGTCGCCGGCACGGTCGAGGGCTCCGGCGCCGCGAGCGCCGGCCTGACCGCCGGGGACACGATCACGAGCATCGACGGCACCGCGGTCACGAGCTCGGACCAGCTCACCAAGGTCGTCCAGTCGCACTCGGTGGGCGACAAGGTGAGCGTCCGCTACACCGACAGCACCGGCGCCGCGAAGACGGTCACGATCACCCTGACCGCCGGCCCCGCCGCGTAGTGGGAGAACCCGGGCGCGCTCAGCCCAGCAGCGCCCGCACCACCGACCGGTAGACGTTGGCCGGGGAGTCCGTCCGGAAGGCGGTCTCCCCGGCCTTCGTCGCGCCCACCCGCGCGAACCCGTGCCCCTCGGCACGCACGATCGTGATCGGCTTCGGCTTGCCGGGTCGACGCAGGTACGAGACGGTCCACGGCGCGGCCCAGAACCGCGCGAGGCGCGGGTCCGCCTCGACGAGGGCCTCCGGCAGGTCCGGTGCGTCCGGACCGCCGGCCAGCCTGCGGCCGAGCAGGTGCCCTGGGAGCGACCCCGTGCGGAACGGGAAGGTCCACGTCGGACCGATGCCGAGCCTCCCGGCCAGCAGCGCGACGGCCCGGTCCGGCGTGACGGACGCGACCACGGCGCCCGCCGCGTCGGTCCCGTCGACGACGGTCTGCGACCAGGCCTGGAGGCGCGACTCGCCCCCGTCGGGCAGGTGCTGTTCCAGCGTGACCGGCTGGGCATCGCCCTGCCAGGGTTCGAGGAGGGTCTGGGTCGACTCCGGCAGCGTGCCGAGTCGGCCGACGAGGCCCGCCTCGATGAGTTCGCGGCCCGCCGCGGTGCGGAGGAGCGTGGGGTTCCACCGGCGTCCGGCGAGGCTCTGCAGGGTGCCGATCGCGTCCGTGCTGAGGCGGGGGCCGTCGAGCGACGGTGCCGGGGCGGGGGCCGGCAGGGGTTCGAGGTCACGCTCGGGGCGGACCGGGACCGTCTCGGTGGCGCGGACGCTCTCGAGGACGGCGAGCACGAGGTCGTCGGTCTCGAGCAGCCGGGCGAGCGGGCGTTCGATCGTCAGGTCGACGCGGTGCCGACCGGTGACGAAGAGCAGGTGGGTGCCGGCGACGTCGCCGTGCTCGTCGGGCCGGACGTACTCGACCAGCCGGGCCGGGGCGCCGGCGGTGGTCCACGGGTCGCAGCCGACGAGCAGCAGGCCCTCGACGGAGCCGGGCAGCCGTTCGAGCAGCCCGGTGTTCTCGTCGCCGATCGCGCGGTCACTGGGGCGGGATCGGACGGTGAGGACGACATCGTCGCCGGTGACGCGCAGGTCCGCCTGGGCTGAGTCCTCGCGGCGCCAGGAGTCCGGGCGGCGGAGGGTGAGGCGGGCGGTGCGGTCCTCGGTGCCGAGCGGGACGGGGACTGCCATGGGATGAGCGTATGTCGGGAGCGGGGCACGGGGGCCTGCGGCTCGCCGGGGTGGGCGGGGCTGGGGGTGCGGCGGGGTGGGGCGGGGCGCGTGCGCGGGGGGGGGCGGGGCGCCGGGTTCGCACGGTGCGAGGTTCGTCAGCCGGTGCGGGGTTGGTGGCTCCGTGAGGCACCACAACCCCGCACCGAGCCTCCGACGACGCACCCGCCAGCGAAGTCCGCACCGTGCGGCCACGGCTCCGCGAATCTCGCACGGTGCCGGCCGCGCCACACCGTGCGGGGCTGGTGGCCCCGTGCGGCACCACAACCCCGCACCGAGCGTTCGACGGCGCACCCGCCGACGAAGTCCGTACCGTGCGACCCCGGCTCGACAGCACGACAAGTCCGCACGGTGCGAGCCGAGCGCGTCAGCGCCGCGCGGGCCGCGCGGGCGGGGGCGGGGGCGGCGGGACGGGCTTCGCGGCGACGACGTCGGCGAGCTGGACCTCGACCGGGCCGCGGCGGGTGGCGATCGTCACGGCGTCGGGCGTCCGGGCGACCAGGTCACCGAGGGCGTCCTGCGCGCCGTCACCGTGGTGCGCCCGGACCACCAGGCGGTCCCCGATCGCGGCGTCGTGCAGCACCCCGAGCGCACGGGCCCGGGCGATCGCCGCCTGTTCGTCCGCATGCACCGCCCCAGGGTACGGGCCGCCTAGAGTGTCGGCATGGAGAAGGCCCGGGTCGACAGCTGGATCTGGGCCGTCCGGATCACCAAGACCCGGTCGGCCGCGACTGCCGCGTGCAAGGCCGGTCACGTCCGGGTGAACGGGGAGCGCGCGAAGCCGGCGCAGCCGATCGGCCCCGGCGACGAGGTGCGGGTGCGCCAGAACGGCTTCGACCGCATCGTCATGGTCACCGGCATCATCCTGAAGCGGACGAGCGCCCCCGAGGCCGCGAAGCACTTCGAGGACAAGACCCCGCCGCGGCTGTCGAAGGAAGAGGCCGGGTTCGTCCCGATGCGTGATCGCGGCGCCGGACGGCCGAGCAAGCGGGAGCGCCGCGACCTCGAGAAGCTCCGCGGCTACTGACGCTTCCCGGGCCCCGACCCGGGCACGTGGACATCGACCACGATCTCGAACGTGTCGGACTCGACCTCGATCCGTTCTCCGGTCCAGGGCACCTCGAGGTGCCCGTCGTCGTCCGGATCGGATCCGCCCAGCGCGCGACCGGACGGGATGCGGTGCACGGGGATGCGGGTGCCGTCCTCCGCGACGACGAACAGATCGGCCACCCGACCACGGAACTCCGTGATGCCGAACGGGTCGTCGTGGTGCCGGGACTCAGCGAACCGCGGCGTCCTGCCGTACGGGGTGAACGCCGCCGTGGCCTGCCGTTCGTAGGCGGGCCCGCAGCAGTCGTGCTCCCATCCGCCGACCACGACGACGACCTCTTCGCGCATGCCGTGATCGTACGACGCGTCGGACGGTGACCGTCGGAGCCCGGGTCGAGCGTCAGGCGTCAGGCGTCAGGCGTCAGGCGTCAGGCGTCAGGCCGCGGGCGTCAGGGTCAGACGAAGCGGACTGTCTGCTGCAGGCGGTCGCGGATCTCGAACACGTCGACGGAACCCGCCGGCGACCAGACGCCGTTCAGCACCTGGGCGAGCGCACTCCGGCGGACGACGAGCGCGGTGGGCTTCTTCGGGGAGCCGACGAGCTGCACGTCCTCGGTGACGGCGGCGTCCGGCACGACGAGCAGCCGCCCGGAGAACCGCACCCGGGTCTGCTTCTGCACGGCACGGGCGGCGCGGACGAGTTCCTTGACGGGTCGTTCCCCCGGCGCGAGCGTCTCGCCGACGATCTCGCCGTGCTCGACACGGACCGGAGCGCCCCAGTCGATGGACTCGACGGCCCAGAGTCCGCTCGGGGTCAGGACGGCGTGGTCGAGCTTGCCCTCGGCCCCGGCGTCGAGGTCGTGCCACACCGTGACGCCGATCCCCATGTCGGAGACGATCAGGGCGGTCGCTTCTTCGGCCAGGGCCTCGGCGAGCAGGCGCCGGATGTGCCGCGGCGCGGAGCGGATGAGCGTGGGGTCGTAGGGGTCCTCAATGGGGTCGCCGAGCCCGACCCACTCGCGTTCGGCCTGCAGGAAGACCTCGCGCGACCGACCGCCGGGGTGTCCGTGGGACCGGGCCCGGGGGCGGGTGTCGCGACGCGCTGCCGGGGGTGCGTAGGCGTCGCGACCGGTGTCGCCCCTGCCGGCGGTCGCCCCGGACGCGCCGTACGCGCGGGACCCGACGTCGTACGCGCGCCGGGCTGCCGGCGTGCCGATGCGCTCCCATGCGAGCTGGACCTGGCGGAAGCGCTGGGCGTCGCCGCCGAGGTCGGGGTGCGTCTCGCGGGCGGCCCGCCGGTAGGCACGGCGGAGCGCTTCGTCGTCAGCCGTCGCGGGGACGCCGAGGACTTCGTAGGGGGTGGCGTCGGCCGGGCTGTCCGTCATGGCCCTGCGACATTACCGGAGGCAGTGTCGGAGTCCGCCGCATGGTTGCTGGGTGCGGTCTGGGCCCACGCCGCCGGTTCCGCACCGACGCGCCAGCGGCGGGGCGGCCGTGCCGGTGGGGAGAGGGTCGGGGCGGCCGGGCAGCCTCGGCACACGGTCCGCAGGTGGTCGCGTCAGACCACCGTGGTCGCGACGGGCGCACCGAGGAACGCCGCGTACCGCGCCGCCGCCGCCTCGAGTGCTCGGACGGACGACGCGTCGAGGGCACCGAAGGGTGTGACGGTGACGAGGTGCCCGGCCCGGCGCTCGGTGCGCTTCCACGTGCCGACGACGCGACCGCGGACGACGGCGATCGGCAGGAACATGCCGTTGGCCCCGGGGACGACCCGGTCGGCGTGCGCGGGGTCGAGCTGCGCGGACCGGTCGGCGTACCCGAGCAGGTACTCGTCGAAGCCGGGGAGCAGGTGCCCCGTGGGGATGCGCGCGGCTGCCTGCCGGTCGGCGAGGGCGAGGAGCCCGTCGCCGAGGTCCTCGACCGCGTCCCCCGCCGCGGCCCGCGCTCGGCGGAGGTCACCGAGCGGCAGCTTCGTCCAGCTCGCGGCGTCGGCCTCGGTCGCGGGGCCACGGCCACGCAGGTACCCGAGCAGGACCCGGCGGAGGGCTTCGTCGCGGTCCGGCGGGTCAGCGGTGGCGGGTGCCCACTCGTCGAGCAGCACGAGCCCCTGCCCGACGCGGGCGGTGGGGCCCCAGGCGACGAGGCCCTCCTGCGCGAGCTGCAGGACCAGGTGGTAGCCGCGACCTCCGGACGGGTCGATGCCGGCAGTGCGGTACGCCGCGAACAGGTCGTCCCGGACCAGCGCACGACCACCGCCCAGGGCCGCGATCGTCGCGTCCCGGGCCCGGCCGAGCAGGGCGTCGTCGATGCCGAGCTCGGCGGCGCGTCGGGCGATCGTGCGGAGCGTCCGTTCGGCGGTGAGCGAGAGCAGCAGGCGCAGGTCGTCGGGACGCAGGGCGTGCAGGGTGCCGCGCATCGGCCACGAGCGGACGAGTTCCCCGCGGTCGAAGGCCTCACGGACGTCGTCCCGCGTCGATCCGGGAGCGCGGACCCCGATGGCCCAGAGCACCTGGCCGAGGTCCTGCCCCTGCAGCGCCAGCATCCGCTCGACGACCTCGGTGGGGCGCAGCCCGGGCACCGCGATGCCCTGCGCCGCGAAGCGCGCCGTGCGGAGCCGCGCGGCGCTGGTGGTCACGCGACGGCGGCGGTGACGGCGTCGGCGTGCTGCTCCAGGTAGGCGACGTCGGCGCGGTACAGGTCGGCGTGGCCGTGCTCCAGGTCGCTGACGAACTTCGGGTTGCCGGCGGCGGCCTCGTGCTCGATCGTCGTGACGAGGGCGACGAGGGACGCGATCATCGTCTCGGCCAGGACGCTGCGGGAGCGGTCGTCGAGGGCGTAGGCGCGGCAGAACTCGGCGGCCCGCGCGAGCCGCTCGTCGAGGTCGGGGGCGGTCGATCCCTCGACAGCGCCGGTGGTGAACGGCGCGAACCGGTAGACGGCACTCGCGACGTCCCAGACGCGGGGGCCGGGGTGTGCGGTGTCGAAGTCGATCAGGCCGACGGCGGCGATGCCGTCGTAGACGCAGTTGTACGGGGCGAAGTCGCCGTGCACGATCGTCTCGACGGGGGCACGGTCGGCCTGGGACCAGAGGTCGTCGGTGGCGCTGCGCGGGAAGCTGGCGGCGGCGTCGTGGAACTGGCGGAGCAGGCGGGCGCTGGTGACGAGGGCGGCCTCGCTGGCGATGTCCTCGGTCCAGGGGTACTCGCCCGCGACACCGGGGACGAACGAGACCGTCTCGAGGATGTCACCGAGGGCGATCGGCTCCGGGGCTGCGACGAACCCCTGTTCGTGCAGGTGAGCGAGCAGCCGGTGCACCGTGGGGGTCCACGGCCCGGCGGGGCGGTGGACTCGGTCGTCGGCCCTGGTGATGCGCTCCAAGGGGAACCTCCTGCGTGTTGCGTCTCCGTTGACGGAGGGCCAGCGTACCGGCAGCGACCGACGGCCGCTCGGAGACCATCCGGAACGCGGCGGTCCGGATGGCGGCTACAGCAGCTGGTCGCGCAACCAGGACGGCCCGCGCACGACCGCGTCGAGGGCCTCGGCGCGGTCGCGGAGCTCGCGGTCGGCCGTCACGACGACGACCGGCCCGTCTCCGGCCTGCACCGCGGCCCGCGCGGACTCGACGATGGCGTCGTCGCCGGAGGCCGGAGCACGGACGACGTCGACGGCGCCGGTGGCGGCACCGCTGTCCGCACCAGCACCGCCCACGTCCGCAGCGGCCCGGGCCTTCCCCTCGAGCACCACGGTCCACCGCGGCCACCACCGGGCGAACGGCAGGTCGAGCAACGATGCGGAGACCCCACCCGCGGCGAGCGCCGACACCTGCGCCAACAGGCGCGATGCGGCGCCGGCTCGGTCCTTCCACCAGCCGTCGGGCACGCTGCCGACGACGTTCGCTGCGTCGACGACGACGTGCGGGGTGGTCGCGATCGTGGCGCGGAGCGCCGGCCACGACCTGCCGAAGCCGGGGTGCAGGGGTAGGTCGTCGACCTGGTCGATCGGGATCCACGACAGCGCGAGGCTCTCGCGGTCGGCGATGACGGGTTCGAAGGGTCGGGAGGCGCGCCCCACGACGGTCGTGTAGGTCCAGAAGCCCAGGTCGAGCAGCGCCGTGTGGCGGAGGGCGATCGCGTCGTCGGGGACGCCGGCTTCCTCGGCGGACTCGCGGAGGGCGGCGGTCACCGCTGCTTCGCCCTGGTGCCGTGCGCCGCCGGGGATGCCCCAGGTGCCGCCGTGGTGGCTCCACTCGACGCGGTGCTGCAGGAGCACGCGGCCGGCGCCGTCGTCGACGAGCAGGCCGGCGGCGCCGAAGCGTCCCCACGCCTTGGTGCCGTCGGGGCCGACCGCCCAGGCATCACCGGGGTCGCGGGGGCCGGTTGGGGGCCCGGGGGGCGTTGCATCTGGCACGGTCCAACCCTGGCACACGGTGCCCGGAGCGGGCCTCGAAGTGGTCACCGGGCGTCGTGTACGGTGTCGCTCGAGACACGGGGTGCCGCATCCAGCGGCTGAGATCACACCCGTCGAACCTGCTCGAGCTCGTACTCGCGAAGGGATCGTCCATGGAAACCGCTGCGCCCTCCCCTGCCTGGGCCCACCGAACCGCCGAACTGCTCGAGGCCGTGCGTGCCCGGGCCCCGCTGGTGCAGTGCATCACGAACACGGTCGTGCAGAACGTCACGGCGAACGTGCTGCTCGCGCTCGGGGCCTCGCCCGCGATGGTCGACGTGCCGACCGAGGCGGGGCCGTTCGCCCGCGTCGCCGATGCCCTGCTGGTGAACACCGGTACCCCGCACGCCGAACCGCGGGTCGCCGCGCTCGAGGCCGTGCACGCCGCCCGTGACGCGGGGACCCCGTGGGTCCTCGACCCGGTGGCGGTCGGCTCGCTGCCGGTGCGCACCGCCCTGGCGCGCGACCTGCTCGCGCTGCACCCGACGGTGCTGCGGGGCAACGCCTCCGAGGTGCTCGCCCTGCTCGGCGACTCGGCCGGTGGCCGCGGGGTCGACAGCACCGTGGGCACGGAGGACGCCCGGGTCGCGTCCGTCACTGCTTCGGACGGGAGGCTCGTGGCCGCGGTGGCCGTGTCGGGTGCGGTCGACCTGCTGGTCGCGCCGGGCATCGGTGTGGTCCGGGTGGCGAACGGCACCGACCTGCTGACGCGGATCACCGGTGGTGGGTGTGCGCTCGGCGCGGTCGTCGCCGCGTTCACGTCGGTCGCGCCGGAGGACGCGGGTGCCGCTGCCGTCGCCGCCACCGCCGTGCACACGATCGCCGCGGAACTCGCGGCGCGGGATGCCGGTGGGCCGGGGACCTTCCAGCCGCTGTTCCTCGACCGGTTGGCATCGCTCACGCCCGAGGACGTCGTCCGCGAGGCCCGGATCACGGTCGAGACGGCTCCTGCGGTCGATGCCCCGGCGGTGTCGGCATGAGCGGGCTGCAGTCTGCGGGGTTCGGCGTCTACCTGGTGACCGACGGTGCCCTGGCCGACCGGCACGGCATCGGGGTGCTCGGGGTCGTCCGTGCCGCCGTGCACGCCGGGGTCCGGATCGTGCAGGTGCGGGACAAGGACGCCTCGGCGCGTGACCTGCTCGCCCTGACCGCGGCCGTCGCCGACGCCGTCGGGGACCGTGCGACGGTGGTGGTCGACGACCGGCTCGACGTTGCCCTCGCCGCACGGCACGCGGGACACCGGGTGGCGGGCGTGCACCTCGGCCAGTCCGACGTCCCCGTCACCGCTGCCCGTGCCCTGCTCGGAGCGGACGCCCACGTGGGCCTCACCGCGAACACGCTCGCGCACCTGGCTGCCGTCGAGCGACTGCCCCGCGGCACCGTGGACCTGCTCGGCGTCGGGGTCGTGCACCCCACCGCGACGAAGGCCGACCACCCGCCGGCTCTGGGCCACGACGGGTTCGCCCGGCTGGCCGCCGCGACCGAGGTGCCGTGCGTGGCGATCGGCGGGGTGACCCTCGACGACGTCGTGCCGCTCCGGGCTGCCGGTGCCGCGGGCGTCGCGATCGTCTCGGGCATCTGCGCCGCGGCCGACCCCGGATCCGCGGCGGCGGCGTACGTGGCCGCGTGGGGCCCTGGACCCGACCACGGGACGGAGGCGAGGCCGTCAGGTGCTGGCGATCCGTCCCTCCAGGCCGACGCCACGCACCACGGGGCGGACGCATGAGCGTCCCACGGGTGCTGACCATCGCCGGGACCGACCCGACGGGCGGGGCCGGGATGCAGGCGGACCTCAAGGCGATCGCCGCGCACGACGGGTACGGGATGGGGGTCGTGACGGCGCTCGTCGCGCAGAACACGCACGGGGTGCGGTCGGTGCACGTGCCGGACGTCGGGTTCCTGCGGGAGCAGCTCGACGCGGTGTCGGACGACGTCGTGGTCGACGCGGTGAAGATCGGGATGCTCGGCACCGCCGACGTCGTGCGGGTCGTGACGGACTGGCTGCGGGAGCACCGGCCGCCGGTGGTCGTCGTCGATCCGGTGATGGTGGCGACGAGCGGGGACCGGTTGCTCGACGAGGACGCGGCCGCAGCCATGGGGGCGCTGTTCGCGCTCGCCGACCTGGTGACGCCGAACCGGGCCGAGCTCGTGGTGCTGGCGGAGCTGGCCGGGGTGTCGTCGTCGGCGTCGTCGCTGGATGCCGCGCGTGCCGTGGCGGCGCGGTGGGACGTCCTGGTGCTGGCGAAGGGCGGGCACGACGAGGGACCGACCTCGGACGACGTGCTCGTGGCACCGGACGGCACCGTGCGGGTGTTCACCGGTCCCCGGGTCGCGACGACGAACACGCACGGCACCGGGTGCTCGCTCTCCAGCGCGATCGCGACGCTCGCCGCGCGGCACGGCGACTGGGAGCTCGCGGTCGGGGTGGCGAAGGAGTGGCTGACGGCGGCGCTGCGCGGGGCCGACGCGCTGGCGGTCGGGAGCGGCAACGGCCCGGTCGACCACGGAGCGCAGTCGCGGGCAGCCCTGCCGGCACTGTCGTACACGGACGTGTGGTGGGCGGATGCGGCATCGGTGCTGCAGGAGACGATCGACTGCGCGTTCCTGCTGGGGCTCCGGGACGGGACGCTCGAACCGGAGGTGTTCGCGGGCTACCTGGCACAGGACGTCCACTACCTGCGGGCGTACGAGCGGCACCTGGCGGCGCTCGGGGTCGGTGCTGGTGCTGGCGCTGGTTCGGATGCTGGCGCTGGCGCTTGTGCTGGTGCTGCTGCGTTCTGGGCGGCGGCTGCGCAGGGGTGCGCCGACGAGGCCCGCGACCTGCACCACCGTCGGCTGGCCGGCTCGCACGCCGACGATCCCGTGCACCCCACGTGCGCCGGGTACCTCGCGCACCTGCAGGAGGCCGCTGACTCCGGCTCCCGTGCGGTGCTCGCCGCCGCGGTGCTGCCGTGCTTCCGGGTCTACGCCTGGGTCGGGTCGCAGCTCGGGGTCGCTCCGGACGGGCACGCCTTCGCGGACTGGATCACGGCGTACGGGGACCCGGGGTTCGCGGCGTCGAGCGCCGAGGCGACCCGGCTCGTCGAGGAGGCAGCCCGTGCGGCGACGCCCGACGAGCGGGGGCGGATGGCGCGGGCGTTCCGGCGTTCGGCGGAGTGGGAGCTCGCGTTCTTCCGGATGCCGCTGGCAGGGGCTGCTGGTGCCGGGGCCACCGCGGCTGCGGGCGGCGCGGTCACGGCGGGCGGTGCGGTCGGGGCCACCGCGGCTGCGGGCGGTGCAGTCGGGGCCACCGAAGCGACACTGCTGCGCTGACGGCCGTCGAACACCCCGCGAAAGCGACAGATGTCCGGAGAAGTTCCGCAGGGATCTGTCGCTTTCGGGAACGGGGCGCGCCGACGGAGGCGGGCGACCCGGGCTAGCGGGCGGCCGGCGGGAGCCGCACCAGTTCGACGGACAGGTCGGTGCCGGTGACCGTGCCGCGCATCCACGTGTGGTCGGGCTGGCGACGGCGATCGGTCGGCGAACCGGGGTTGAGCAGGCGCATCCCCGACGGCGCCACGGTGTCCCACGGGATGTGCGAGTGCCCGAAGACGAGCACGTCGGTGTCCGGGTACTCGGCGTCCATCCGCCGCTCCCGACCGGTCGACGCCCCGGTCTCGTGCACCAGGGCGAACCGCAGGTCCTCGACACCGAACCGGGCGACGAGCGGCAGCCGGTCGTCGAACTCCGGACCGTCGTTGTTGCCCCGCACGCCCTCGAACCGGCGAGACCGCGCCTGCACGGCGTCGAGGGTGGCCAGGTCGACCCAGTCCCCCGCGTGCACCACGAGGTCCGCCACGTCGACGTCGTGCCACAGTCCGGGCGGCAGGTCCTTCGCGCGCTTCGGCAGGTGCGTGTCGGACAGCAGGACGAACGACGTCGTCACGACTCGGTGGGTGCCGGCATCGGGAGCCCGGCCTCGTCCGAGGCGCCGAGGCGCTCCAGCAGCCCGGCGAGCAGTGCGATGTCGTCGTCAGACCAGTCGGCGAGCCGCTCGTCGAGCGCGTCCCGGTGCAGCTGCACCGACCGCTCGAGCGCTGCGCGGCCGGCGTCGGTCGCCTCGAGCGGCTTGGCGTTGCCGCTGCCACCGTCGGTCGTCCGCACCAGCCCGGTCGCGAGGAGCCCGGACAGCTGCCGCGAGATCGTCGACCGGTTCAGCCGCAGGTACCGGGCGATGTCGATGGCCATGCAGCCCGGGTGCTGGACGACGAAGTCGACGAGGGACTGGTCGACGACGCTCAACACCTGGTCCGAACCGCGGGCCCGGATGCTCGCCCGACGGGTGATGCGGGCGAGCTCGGTGTACGCCCGGCTGATGTCGCTGTTGCGGACCCTCGAACTCGGGTGGTCCATGGTGGCTCCAGCCTGTCTGTGCCGGCGCCGGCCGGCGG
>Ga0308157_10001269_pt1 | contig 55460 bp, 47 predicted proteins | sample PhyBR1_FD_201035 | JGI IMG/M metagenome (GOLD analysis project Ga0308157, IMG submission 201035) | Phyllosphere microbial communities from UC Gill Tract Community Farm, Albany, California, United States - DLSLB.R1 | ecosystem: Host-associated > Plants > Phyllosphere > Unclassified | place: USA...
GCGATCGCGACGGGACAGGGAATCGATCAAAATGGTGAAACGATTATTACCCACGCACTGCAAGGCCTGGTTGGTGCCTTTATAGTTGGCGAGAAAAATGGCAGGTCGGCGTTGGTCGCGCAGTCGACCAGAATACAGGCAGGCACGATGGGTGCCACGCCGCATGAATGGACCTTGATGGAACTCGGGGCGAATGATAATTGGGGGTGGCAAGGCCAGTATAACGACTGCCACCAGGGTTATTGTGGCAGCAGGATGATTATCCTCGCGAATCGAGCTGGTATCGTCGGGGAGGTGGGAAATTTGCCTACCGAGTATGACGACACTGGTGCATGCAGCGACGATGCTTGCACGGAGAAATCGTCTACGTTGAGATCAACCGTGACGGTCGGCAAGCTTCCCGGAAATTCAGAGTTCTTTGATTTGCTTGTCACCGTTATCGGCACCAGCAATGGAGTGATGCTGGAGGAAAAAGTATGGACCCTACAGTTTAATAGTGCAAAGCATGTGTATGTTGCGCCTTCGGACTGGCCATTCGCCGAGCGGGATTTTTAGGGCGTCATAGCCAGCTCTCACACCTCAGGACCTCTTCCCGTTTGAGAAATTTTGAGAAAATTATCGCCGCTTACGAGAGTGTTGTGCGTGTGCTGGCCGCTCCCAAACCCGGTCGGGCTGTCTAGGTGGTACTGAGGCAGCCTGCAAGCCTTGTAGCCCGTAATACCTGCAGTTCGATGCGCGGGGCCCTTGCTTGGTTTAACGCCGCAGTCAGTTACTCCAGCATACCGTCAGACAAGCGGTCGGTCATCAGCCTTTTAAAGTGACATTTACTCGTGCGAAGCTGGCACGGTATGCAATTCATCACATGAAAAGCACTGCTCCGACTGCGAAAAGGAGTCCGACGGCCATTGTGGCTACAGCAGCGTTGACGAGTACAGTCAGTGCGTGCTCTTCATTTGCTAAAAAGGTGTTGAGCCAACTTTTCATATGTTCTCTGGTTTAGTTTTACGCCTTCCCACGGACTCGGTGCAGACGCTACGAACTTCAGTTTTAGTGGTTCGGCTCCGTCCGGGGATATCACACTTTAGGCGATAAGCCATACTCTCGAGTCTGGCTTTTGCCATTGTGCCTGCCGTGCTCGAAGTTCCTGTGCCGACGCCTGTACAGCCCAGACATGGGCCTCAAGCTCTGCTCTGGCTGCAGCCAGCATCACATTCTCAACAGATGGCAGACAGCAAAGCAGCCTTGCATAAGGGCGGCCTCGAGGCAGCGGTTATCATGCTCCGCAATCACTTGCTGGACGTTCTTCAGGGCTCGCTGCACATAAAAGACGGTGCAGTGCGCTTCATGATCATTGCGTTTTGAATTCATCAGCAAAAGCCCGTTCTTGACATGATAGACAACGCCTGCTGGCCAAGTAACGCAGTCGTAAAGCACAGGGAACCAGTCAGGTGGCCACTGGCCTTAAGTAGTTCATCCAAGCCTCCTTGCGCAGTCGTCATTGAACAGTGACGCGCTATTCTCCAAGGAGATACCAGATTACTCCTTACCAGAGAGTTTCGTCCAGTGCCGACAACGCTTTGGCTATTATTGGCAGAAGGGGCGCAGGGTGTGACTGCCTGGTCCCAGCCTCGTTATCCTCGCTGGAATAACCGTAATACATGGCATATGGCGGCTGTAAATATACGTACTCGTAGCGCCAGAGCTGTACATGGACTATGCCGATGAGCACGAACCAACTGATCCTCCCGCGATAAGCATCTGAAAAAGAACGTGACCATGGTCACTCTAGAACTGGTTATCTGAGAAGTTTACCACGCCCGGTTTGACCCGATAATTCCCGTCTTTCACAAGCTTGCTGCCATGGCACCCAAGCTATATCGGCAGCGAAATTTAATGACATGTATACCAACAAGACTCGCGAAGCGGAGTTGGTGGGGCAGGCTTTTTCAACTAGGCAGCGCGGCGATCATTGATTGAAACCTGATGCCATAGTGTGAGAACCGACACGCTAAATTTCTGTATCCTGCTTTTCCCCGAGGACGAAAAGGGCTAGGTGGCCACAAGCTTGGCCCAGCGTCTATGTGGCCGAAAATCGTTCATCCGTAGAAAGGGGCCTCTTCCTTTCGCCCCTTCCCGGTCAGAGAAGAGGGGGGGTCAAGAGGGGGTACCGTTTTCAACACGTAAGTTTCTGGACTGAAGAGTACGTAACCGACTATTAGCAGACACATCCGCTCGCGCGCAATCCCTGCACGCCTTTTGCTCCTCCACCCAATTGAAGGTAACCGCAAGCGTCGACCCACCACCGTTTTGAGCAGCGTCTCTACCCTGATTGACGATGGCATCACCTTACTGCGAAGCGACGTGTGGCTCAGGCAGGCTTGACCGCTGGAGTAATTCCAACGCAGCATCCCGTCGACGAAGTTGACGTGCTGGTCGGCAAGCTGCGTGAGCACATGGCGCAACTAGGCATCAGGATCGAACCCGTTGAGCTTGGCCGTGCAATAAGCGAGCAAATGGCGGCCGCAGGTTCGCTGCTGCTCTCGGCGCTGGCGAACAGGTAGTTACGTCGACGGATGGCGATGCCATCCGATGCCTATTCGGTTGCTGAGTTGTCGATTTCGACGCCGCCGTTGTCGCAGTTGCGCCGCAGAGCCGGCCACACATTCAGGGAGTACAGGATGGCGGCCGACGTGTCGGGTTTGCTCGAGAGCTTTTCAGGGGATGTGCGCAGCCACTGCTCTAGGTCGTCGAGCAACGGTCGCGCGTGCGCATGGCGTGCCGACCGGCGGTCATGCGTGGTTGCCACGGATCTCATCCTCGATCAAATACAGTTCGGCGATGCGGCGTAGCGCCCCTGTCTTCAGGAGCGGAGGCCTCTCCACGTGCAGGTCGTGGAACCTGCGATGCGCGTACGCCAGACATCCGCTTCGTCGATGCTGTCACCTTCGTACAGGGCGTTGAAGCCGGTGTAAGCGTTAGCCTGTACGTCAACCTTCGCCAAGTAGCTTTGCGGATGAATGCCCTTGCGGTCTGGCAAGCAGGCGAACCAGACCGCCGATAGGGCCAGATTGCCGGCCGGCCAGTCGTCCCTCACATAGGTCCCGCTCCGCCTAGTTTTGGTTTTCCATTGTCCGGCGCGAGTACCGGCACTGGAGTGCCATCAGCGTGCAGTTTGCTGGGCCGCGATACAGACTTGTTGAGCGCTAAAGGGTGCGACTTTAGTGAAAGCTGGGGAAACCTGCAAACGCCTCCGGTTTAGCCCTAGCTATCGAAATCACTACGTTGGATGGCCTCAAGAAGCCCTGGAGGGCAATCCGGACTGGTCCACCTAAGTCTTTCATCTGGGTCAGGATGAAGCAGGTCCCACGAATCGGCCGGCAGCTCTCTTGGCTGAAACCACGAGGCTCGCGTTTCCCTGCTCCGAACCACGACAGTGGTTGGTGCATGGGCGGCATGGCGGTGATTCAAGACATCAACCCAGTCAGGCTCAACCTCGGCATAGAGCGGACCAACCGGGTTATGTGTAAAAAGGAGACATTGTGTTGGCGAGATTGGCAGCGTAATCTCAATGGATGGGTTCATTAGACCAACTGCGCGCTCGAACGGATGTCTACGGTAGGCTGTCGGGTCATACCAGGTCGATGGGGCGTCTGTGGTAAGAAAACCTGGCGTGTCGGTTACACAAAGCACGGTTTTGTGCATAGCAAGCAATTTTGGGAGTATCACATTCGCCGCCGAATTGAGCAGGGTTGTAGTCGTTATTTCTTTCAGGTTGTCAAAGTCTCCTGGCTGAGGGATGTAAACTTTCGACCGATTGACATGAGGCGGAAGTTCCGGATCGACCGTTCTGGATTCCCAGTCAGGGCCTGCGACCCTCTCAAACAGTTCCTTCACCCTTTCCATCTGATCGAGAAGAAGATTGCGGCGCGCAGCAGTACGGTTGTGCGCCGTAGCCGCGAACAGACATGTCCACAACCAGTCCTCATCCGTCAGCGGACGTCTGAAGTTGAACTTGCTGTTCCTCACCTTCGTGAAATTCGACTCTACAGTCGCTAGGCCGTTTTCGAGCCGAAGGTCATTACCTCCATCAGGTGTCGTCAGTGTGTACATGTCGGATTCACGGAAAATTTTCTCGGGCGCCTTGGCCTTCCGATTCTCCCCCTTCTTGTCAAACAGCCAGACATACGGGGTGTTCTTGCTTGTTTTTGGCGCTGACGGATCCAGCCAAGCCTTCAGGTAACAAGCTGGAACGAAATGCTGCTTTCGCTGCTCGTATTTTTTTCGTTTCATATGCCCTCATTCAGGGAATTGTTATTGCTTCGATACTGAAAGGCAAACCCAACGCTCACCAGCCGCCGGCAACCACTCATATTTTGTCAATAGCGGATGCTTCGGACAGCTGAGCGTACCCTTTTTTTAAATCCAGGATAACTGAAGGTCTTTTTAGGCGCTCTCAGCGCAATCGGTGAAAATTACTGGCTCCTTCAGATTGCGGAGGTAGCCAGTACAGCACGCGTTCGACCACGTCGCACAGCTCGTCCGTGGCGTGCCCGTGCTCGGAAAGCGTGGACACGCAAAAGGGGGCGTTTCTCCAGCGCGCCGTCGCAATGCTTGCCTCTAACGAGACGTTGTAAGCCTGCGACAGATTATCGAAATAGGCTGGGGCTGATCCAAAGGGTGGACGTCCACCTGCTTGCTGTTGAAAAGGCCACACCTCAAAACGCACGAGATGCTCAAGAACCCTGTTGATACCGGATAACATTGCATGCGCCGCTTGATTCGCCTTGGAGGCTGGCTCTATGTCTAACTCGTAGGTGAAACGGACTTGGCAAAGTCGCTCCAGTCCATGATGGGTGATCATGATTGTGCTGCCTTGCGCCATAAATCCAGCATGACGAATCTCCTCAATACGACGGTCAACAAGGCGTTCGCTACAGTCACGTAACAGAAATTCATCGGTAGCCACGTATAAGGTTCGTTCGAGCGGTTTCGCGGGTTTGAAAATAAAGTCGTCGCTCGGCGGAGGAGCGTAGCTCCTTCCCACCACTTCAGCATTTAGCGAGGGTAGATGCTGGCGTAGCGCCCCTTGACAGCTCGTGTGCAATCGGTCAAAGAAGGTTTGAACGTTTCTGTGCGATATGCCGTCAATATTTTTTGGCCACCCGCCATGCGTTTGTTCGACAGAGAGCATTGATTCCGCGCCGAAACGTGCTTGGTGTACTAAACGAATGTAGCTATATGCTGTAGTCAGTGCGCACGAGAGGATGCGGCCTCCGGCATCCCTGTACCAAGGCACACCAGAATCCGGTTGCTGCGCAATATAACCGCAGTCGGTAACTGCGTACATGCAGGCGGGATCGAGCCGCTCGGCATCCTCTGGCCAACCTAAGTTTATCAAACCAAAGGCGTGCCGCAGTCCGGCTTCGGCGAGTTCAATGTTGTTTGTGTAACTTACTACCCACAGCGCAAGGGTCAGCTGATGGTCGAGGTCCCCCAGCGATGTGAGTAGTTCTGGTGCCATTCTCCTGATCTCGTCTGCCAGTGCTGGTGGCGGCGGCGGACTGGGGACTAGGATGCCTCGAACCACGTTGTCGCGCGGCGCCTCACGTAGCAGCCTGCGGGCCCGCAAATGCCCCAGCATGTACTTGGCATTTAGTGGGTCAGCGCCTAGGGCCACTTCGAATAGTTTGGCCGCCTGTACGAAGTCGCCTGAAGCCAGATACACGTCGGCTAACGGGTCGAACAGCAAGCTAGGAGCCCAGCCGTAGGACGTGTCCCTTTTTACGCAATTACTCAAGTGGATAGCGAGCGCCCGTTTTGCCTCGGCCAGTTCCATTAGCGTAACGTGCTCAATGAGTTGCCGTGCCAGCATGCGTGCCCCATGGGTAGGTTCTTTGTCCGCTATGCGTTCGGGAGGCAAGAGCAATTCTTTTAGCTTCGGCGTGCACCGGGCAAGGCCTTCCAGATCCGGGTATGTGTACACCTTGAAATGGACCCGCTTTGCAATTTCTGGCGCGCAGATTCGGGCAAGTAGTTTTTGCTGTTCAGTTTCGATGTGCTTCAGATTTGCCGTACCAGCGGTAGTAGCCAGGATAAAGCGAAGGTCACGTCCGCTAATCGTCGCCTGTTCAATAAAGCCGACCGCGCGCTCGAAGTCATTTTCAAAATCGCTCCAAGCGATTGTCGGCGATGCTTTGCATTGAATCACTACCAGTTCCGGCGTAAAAGGCTTTGTGGTCGTGAGGTGGATATCGATACCGCGCTGCCCAATATTGGGGCCACAATTGCAGTAATAGGTAGCGTCGACGGATTCAAAATGGTTGGCGAATAGGACTAAACATAGTTGTTCAAATTCGCGCCAATTGAAACTCGTGGGATCGGGCAGCAGTGGCTTCATAACGGTTTACTCAGTGAATTAGAGGAACATTGTAATGCCGTTTCGACAAGCGGGCGGTCCTGCGGTTGTTTGATTTAAGTGCTGTAAAGCAATAATTTCGACACAAGCCATCCAGCGAGATCGACAGTTTTGCCAACCTTCCCGTACAAGTAAAGTTTGCCAAAAGCTCAGTAACTCGGCGCAGAAGCGCGTGAAAAACTGTAACAGTGTGGAGGTTAGCAGCTGCAAAAGGCGGTGCTCAATAACGCTCTATGAAATATTCGACAAGGAAAGATTATGCAATACACTCCAACTATTTCTACCGATCTGCTTGCAGCTGGCCGCGCAGTCATTCTCCAGGAGCAACAGGCCTCGATAGCACTGCTGCAGCGCCACCTCCGCCTCGGCTTCGGGTTCGCCACAGCACTGATGCGTGCCCTTGAACAGCAGGGAATTGTCGAAGACAGCGGAGAGGGGCATTTCCGGCTGAGCGACCGGGTACAGGATGGATCAGCCGGTTTCCGCTCCTGGGCGCTCGGCAGGCATTCCGGATGCGATGGAGGCGACGGGCAGGGGGCAGTCTGGGTCCTCGGCGTCGAACATGGCAACTCTCCGAATGAAGGGAGCGGACCGGATGCGGCGCACGATGGCAATCCGATCGCGCGCCAGCGCACCTACCGTTATAACGTACAGGTGTTCAAGCTGCTCGCCGCGATCGCCGGGATGGCCGTACAAGACTGGCGAGGCTTCGCCGAGCGCGAGCAGCCCTTTGTGAAAGGGCAGCGTGGCTACTTCAAAGGCAACCTGTATCCCTACCCGTGCTGGAATGACCTGTTATGGGATGCGGAGGCCCGGCGCGAGACGGGGTTTCAGTCCAAGGACACGTACCGCGCATGGTGTCGTCACCACCGTTTTCCGGTGCTGTCTGCCTGGATAGGGCAGGCGGCGCCTACACTCATCATTGGAACCGGTATCATGCGCGTGCAGGACTTCGTGGACGTCGCGTTTGAACAGGCACCGGTAACCCGTCAGAACCATTTTGTCGAGGTCGCTGGTCGCCGCAGGCGCTTCGTCGCCGTGCAGTCGAACGGGCGACTTCTGGTGGTGGTGCCCCATCTGTCGGGAAGCAGACTGTTCGCTGCTGACGCCACCCTGCAGGCGGCCGGCACGATGATCGCCGGGATGTGGGAAGCAGCGCGCACGCCGCAGGGATGAAAAGCCGTGTCAACGGTGCTTCGCCCCTAACGGGCAGGCTCGCCAGCCGCCGTTTCCATCCCGACAATGTGATGAAGCGCGCGCTGGGCGCTGACGCGCTGCAGCTTGCGTTCGGCCACATTCAGGTCATCCGCGATAAAGGAAATCCAGGTGCCAAAGTAGGTTACCAGCGTTCCTGTGGCAGGCCGGAGTGACGCTGGTTCATGGTCGAGATAGTAGCGCAGGCCCGACGTCGTTCTCAGCACGATTACATGGATATCGTGGTGTGCGTGACACGCAGTCACCACGGCCAGATCCCAGCAGGCCGTGCCGTAGCGCTGCTCGAACGCCGCAACTGCATTGTCGCCCGCCCATATCTGGATAAATTCGGACTCGTCCCGCGTACGCAGGCTGTTGGCCATGACCACGACCGGCACGGCTGGCTCCCCGCGTGATGCCGCCGTATGATTCGTACAGGGGTGCCTGGGCCATGGCGGTCCGAGCTCATCGAAAAAGACCCTGCTGCCTGCTGCGTTCTGGTAAAAGAACACTGGGCTGCCGCACACCGGACAGTCTGCATTGGGCGAGACCAGCCGGGCACTGAAGCCATTCTGGGCGCGGGCCTGATGCACCAGTGCTTCATTGCGGAGGCGCGGTGCGGTGTCCCAGATATCGCGGTCCACATCGTGTCCGCTAACCCAGTGCTCATTGCCGAGCATGCTGACCCGCCAGTAGCCGTTGCGCCAGAATGTTGTCATTGAAATCGCCATCAAGGGTGAAGAAACAGGGGAAATCCTGCGCGATGCTGCCGCTCGACGGTTCCACGGGTACTGCCATTAAACTTCACTACCATCATCTTCAACCAACGCTGACAGGCTACGTTCGAGTCAGGACCAGCCTGGTCGGGTGGCTGTCGATACGTGAAAAGACCGGGCGGGGGAGGGAATAAACCGGCTACCCTGCAGCCCTGCGCCTGTCTGTCCCAGCTGGCGTTATCAGCCGACACCGGCAAACAGGCCCGGCATTTCATGTTGCCCAGGTACGAAACCCGGGTGGTGAAACGAGATATCCCGTTCAGGCCAGCGCTTTCTGCCCGGATCGGAAAATGACTCAGGATTCGGCAATAAAATCCAGCAAAATTCTGCCGATCGGGGAAACCCTGCTTTGTGCTAACCCGTTGCCGCTCATCATTCCGCCGAGTCTTTCTGTATTCACCAGTCCGCGCACGTACAAATCTTTCCAGAGCTGTTCATACAGGGTACTTTGCCCACGGAGCGGCGGGATATTATTTTCGAGGACGTCAGCGAGACTTCCCATTGAGAGGCCCGCCGGGGGAGCCGGCGTGTCAGAAAAAGCGAGGAGTCGAAAATGCATTTCCGTGAACTCGTCGATAAATCCTAATAACAAATGCTGAAGCGTCTCTTCCGGCGAGTTGCCCATCGCGATATTGATAACCGCATTTCTCAGTGCGACCAGTTTTGTCTGCTGGTGAGTACGGACAGCAGCTGACGAAGCCTGCATCACTGCGGTTACAAACTGTTCATCATTCTGCAAGGCGGACAGGTCGAAACCTCTTTCCTCCAGTTCCAGTAGCTTGACGCCCACTTCCTTCATCCAGATAGCGCGTCGACGCTCCAGCGGCGGCTGAATTAATTGCTGGAAGAGTTCAACTGCAGGCCCACCTATGACCGGGATAACAGAAAGACCTGCTTTCGCCAGGGCATGTACAGCATCCCGTTTTGATGGCTTTGGCACCTCAATTGACATATGCACCTTTTTAACCCTGACTGAAGCGGAGCTGAAAGCTCCTATCGAAGTCCCAATGAAGACGCTTGAGGTGGATGGCTCTCGATGTCTACCCGGGAAACCGGCTCGAAACAGCAGGAAATTTCCCGGTGGAGTCTATTGGAACAGGTATCTAAAGTGGAAGCAACTCAACCACTGCGCAGCGCCGGTCAACTGACGCCGCGACAACCAGCCCACCATGGAAAACATCTTTACTGCCTTCTTCTCCGACGTTTCGGCCGTCTGCGGCCATGAAGCCACCCTGCACGCCAATTTCATGCATCACCTGCTGGCTGACGGCGCACCGTACACGGCGCTAATGCGCGAACACCGGATGGGTGGCAGGCGCATCGACCTCGTGCTCTCTGCCGTACGGCATGATGGTAGGTGGACAGCATGCGCCAGCCCGACCACGGCATTTGAATTCAAGGGGGGCGCCTACGGCACGCGCAATGCCCTGCGCGATGTGATTGATGCCGACGGCTACTGCCCTGATCTCGACAGGCTTGTCGCACTGCGCGATGAAGGACTGGAGTGCTGGTTCGTCTGCAGCGATATGGCAGAACTCGGTATCTCGCTGTCACCTGGAGTACAACTGCAGGTGGCGACGCAATGCGCGCGACGCGGCATTCATTTCGCTTACCACGCGCAGGGCAACGACCGGTGCCTGATCGCGCGGGCCGGCCGGCCGCTGCAGCGCCCGAAGCTGCAGGCAACAGCACCTGCGGTCGCCCCGCATGCGTGCTGGCAGGACAGCCTGCCGCTGCTCGCTGGGATGCTGAGCCATTCGGGCTTCACCGAAGACACGGCAACCGGCGTGGTCTATCACGCGCTGCAGCGCTCCGGCTTCGATTCGCGGCAGGTCTCGCTCGAAACCTACTTCAAATGCGCCAGGGCACGCGGCCGCATGCAGCAGCGGCCAGATATCTGCGTGTTTGGAGACCGGGTGGGGGGCCGCTTTAACCTGTATCGCGCCGGCGACCCCGCACGCCCGAATGATGGAATCAAGATCGGCGACCTGCGGGCGCTCATTGAAATCAAGGGCAGCGACAGAACCGCACGCAGCGGTGAGCGATCGTTCGCCTCGCAGGTCAGCAAAGACATCGACAGGCTTGGTCTGTGGCGCGCCCGTTTCGAGGCCAGCGGCTACCTGCCGGCCCTGGAAGCTGCGCGTCCGGACTACGTTATGATTGCGATCGATAACAGGAAAGTCCCGCTCCCGTCAGGGCTACTGCAGGATCTGGTTTTCCAGGCGGACCGGCAGGCGGTCGTTTTCCACTACCTGAGGATTGCTCCATGATGAAACGTCCCATATCAGTGAACGCACTGGAAGAGCTCGGGCGGGTCCGGCTGTCGCCCTCATTCTACCTGCGCGATTTCCTGTATAGCGAGATAGCGGCGGCGCACGGTCTTTGCAACATCCCTGACGACCGTGAACTCGCCATCCGTGTCGGCGCGCTGTTATGCAATGAACTGCTCGAGCCGCTCCAGGAACGCTTTGGCCGTATCACGATCCGTTCGGCCTACCGCTCGTGCGAGGTCAATGCCGTCGGAAACGCCAAAGGGCTCGGCTGCGCATCGAACGAAAGCAATTTCGCGCGCCACATCTGGGACCGGCCTGATCACCAGGGTTACCACGGCGCCATGGCCTGCATCGTCCTGCCGTGGTTTGCCGACCGCCATGCAGCCGGGGAGGACTGGCGTGCCATGGCGTGGTGGGTGCATGACCACCTTCCATACTCATCATTATGCTTTTTCCCGAAGCTGGCCGCCTTCAACATCGGCTGGCACGAAGTACCCGAACGCCGTATCGACAGCCACGTTTCCCCTCGCGGCTGTCTCACGCGGCCCGGCATGGCCGGCCACGACGGCAGCCACCGGGAACACTACGCGGCAATGGTCGCAGCGCGGGAGGCTGCATGCCGGACATGATCGGCCGCCTTACCGATCCGGGGCCTTTCTGGACCACGAGCTGGCGCGGCTACTGCGCCCGCAACCCCGGGATGCCTGGGCACGACAGCCTGTCGCTGCTGCGCAAACGCGGTTGCGAAAAGCTGGACCGGGCGGACCGCGAGCGCCTGGCCATCGGGTTGCATGTCGAAAGCACGCTCATTTCCCGGAGCGGAAACAGGGACAGGCCGTTCAGCAACGCGGCGTGGATGAATGCTGCGGGCCTGGCGGGCGACCGGACCAACCCCACCAAGCGCCTGAACGAATATCTGCTGCCGCCATACGATCCTGACAATAGCGATGCCTGGGAGGAGCGGGCCAGCCGGCTGGTCGCAGGTGCGCGCGATTACCCGCAGCTGATCGAGGCCCTCCTTGGCTTCTCGGAGGAAGACCACGATGCGCTTTTGCGGCGCATCTTCTCCGGCAGCTCCTTTACCGTTGGCGCCGCCGAGGTGGTTCGCTATGGGCGCCTGGCTGCCGGGCTCACCGAACTGGTTGCACAGACGGACAGGATGGTCGCCCGCGTGCAGCCCGGCACCAGCCTCCTGCGCACCTTCTCGCGCACGGCCGAAGTCAAGGCGGAAATGATCCGGGCAGGATCGCCGGTCGCATGGTGGCCCTGTTTTGCGCCATTCGGGCCACTGCCGCCTGAAGGGGTACTGCCCGACCCATACTGGGACCTGACGCACGAGGTACCCTATGGTGCCGTGGATCCGTCCCGTGTCTCATACCGTCGCATGGTTATGCCACCGCTCGACTGGCTAGACGGATTGATGTACCTGCCGCGCGCCTACCTTGGTTGCGCGACCAGGGTTCTGGACCGGGTCGAAGCGCCAGAAGAACAGCCGGAAAACGTCGGCAGGCTGTTCGCTGAACTGTACACATGCCAGTCGACGCTCATGGAGGTGCGCAACCAGCATTCCGGAGAAGTTCGCTGTGATGCTCCGGGTGCACAGTCCGGCCCCGATTTTTCGCAACCGGAAGAAGTGCGGTCCCGGTTTACGCGCAATATCGCGGAAGAGGGCCACTGCTGGCTCGTAATCTACCCCGCTCGCGGGGGCACGGGACTGTGCCCCCTGTTCTACTGGAGCCAGGGCGAGGGCGGTGTCCACGTATGCCAGCTCGACCAGACGGGCATGCATGCGCTGTCGCAGATTCTAGTGCCGGGCGAAGGTGGTATTCTGACCGCGGTCGAACGCATCGGGCAACTGTTACTGGATCCGGCGCGGCCCCTCGCACGCGAATGGGCGCGTACAGCTTTCGATCTCCAGCTCAACCCTGTCCTGGTGCAGGATCGTCTTGGGACGATGGCAGGGACTGAGTGGTAAGCGGGGTTCTGTTGCGGCGGAGGCAGGCAGTCGCCGATTATGCCGGACCAGCCGACCAGTAACCAGTCAGCCTTCGCCGTCTACTGGCGATGGCTGTGCTGGTGCCTGTTTCGTGCCAGGACCTGAGGAGCATCAGGCTCTCGTATGTGACGTCCTGGCGCCAGCAAATTTAACCGAAATTATTTGAAAGACGATCTGTCGGGCTGTCGGGAACGCGTCCATGGGTAGAGGAGTGTGTTCGTCCCTTCAGCCAGATAGATAGATCAGACTGGATATGAAAAATAAATCAATGTGGCGCGGGTTGTTCAAAGAGGTGTCTGGCACCGTTCTGAACGGCGCCATTGTTTACGCGCTAACGGACATGAGTTTGTGGGCAAGCGCTTTCTTTGGCTTTGTCATCACCACGACCTTTCTAAACAGAAGCCGGTTCGATTCGATCGAGGAACAGTTGACCGTGTCTCAGGCCCGGCTTGCCTGCGCCGACCTGAAAATCGCTGCGCTAGAGAACGAAGTGCGGGAAATTTGCGACTGCAGAAATTAAAGGCAGGTCTGTCCAAAGTAGTGCGGGCAGGCGCAATGGTATCCCCGTATGCCGGACAGTATCCAGAATCGTGAAGGCGTCACAAAATATCGGTTTTACGCCCATCGATTTTTCGCCGTGCCCCAATCATATGTCCCAGACTCAGGATCCCGGACGAACCCGATCGCCGGGCGCATCACGGCACTCGCGGACGAACGGTGTGAAGTGTGCTACAGCGGATGAAGTGTATATGGCTGTGCCGCGTCCGCACCAGCGCGGACCAGTTCATCGCGAATGGCCCTGTCTGTGGGATTCAGCAGCCAGACGCTGAGCTGCCGGTCTCCGCCGTCGGCATGAATCCAGGTGTCTGCCCGGTGAGTGAATCCCCGGGCCATGTAAAACCGGTCCATTTTCGCGAGCTTCTTTTTCTCGGCCTCCTGCAGCTTTTCGAGCTCCGTTCCGAGGCGCGTCAGGAAGCACTGCTCGCACTTTCCGTCACGATGGCGCGACGAAAACGCCGGATCGAAAGCAGGGTTGTGGCAACCCCGCGCCGTGCATTTTTTTAACCGGACCGTGTCAAGGAGGCGTACCACGTCGGCTTCGGTTATGTCAGGAAGCCTGACATTCGTGTCCGAGACGATTGTGGTGCCTCCCCCGACCAGCGTGACCGAAATCTGGAGCGTACTGTCATAAAGCCAGACGCAGGGTGATACCGTCGCACTCAGCCGGGCTCCGCGCGGTCCTTCGCGGGTAACCACGAAGTTTTGCAGTGGATGGAATGGTGCGCTCTGTCGCGCCCCGTCCTGAAACTGATCAATCCAGTCCTGCCTGTCCATTTATGCAAGCGTCCTCACAGATTAAGCGCTACTGCAAACCCGAGCGCTGTTCATTTCGATGATAGCACCCGGGAAGATGCCGGCGCCAGCTTCGTTGGGCCCCTGTGGCAGGTCCCGTTCTGCCACAGGGTTCAAGTGAAGCGCGAGGCTGGTGAGGATGAGGCTTTAAACCGGCACGCCCGCAATTGCCCCTGCGGTGTCACAAGGACCAAGGAGCGCAGTCCTGGACCGGCTCAATGTAAGGTGGCCTGCGCAGGATGTTGAGCCTGCAAGTACCTGTCGGCACCTGGCCGCCACCTCATACCCGAGCGCATCTGCCCGGACGGCACGGGTAACCGCTTTCACGATGCAGGCCTGCAGTGAAGACGCTATGGAACCGTGAGCGCCTGTTTCTGCATGACGGCACTGATGAATTCGGCCAGTCCCATAAGCCAGGCGCGCTGCTCCGTACCGAATGTCTCATGCAGGCGGTGTGGCACGACCAGACGGATTCCCTTTTCCTTCATCTCATCGGTCTGTTGCCGCGAGATTGCGGTCTCGAGCGTGAGTAGATGTTTCGTCGGGATCCGGCTGGCTTCGGCAAGTACCTGGCGCCAGCGGTCCTTGCACGTTGACTTTACAGCCAGCATGGTCAGCCCGGCAGGATCGAAAGCCGGATCATGATATTCGGCGCCTCCAGGAAACAGGAAATCAGGCTTGGACCGGTTTTCGGTCACTGCAGTCCTGGCAAACCGGAGACCGTGCCTGGCAAGCACTACTTCCAGATGATTTTCAAATGCGAGTCCAACCCGGCTCTTGCGCCGGTTCTGTACCGACAGCGAGAACTGCAGGAATCCGTCGACATCGACATCCCCCTCACCGGTGACGAATCCGCCGGCCAGCCGGTCCGCGATCAGGTGCCGTTCAAGCGTACGGAACAGGATTTCCTCACGCTCCATCCACGCCATAAGGGCCGCGTCCGGATCATCGAACGGATCGACATCCGGGAGAGTCGAGCGGGCGAACGCCGAGAATTCCCGGGTCGAGGGAAAGCGCGGGCCAAACTGGTCAAGGATCTGTGCCAGATAGTCGGGGGCGGTGGACTCGACCGCGATACCAATGCGTTCGAGAATCAGCCGGGTAGTCAGTTCGACCCGGTCGGCCTCATTTTCCAGTTCCGACCTGACGAGAAAACCCTGCTCGGCCATCTGCCCGATGCCAAACAGCCATGCCATCTGGCTTGCTGCACTCGTTCCGCCGCCAGCAATGATAACCAGCAGGCGCCCGTCCTGCTGAAGGCCGATGACAAGCAGGTCGCCAGGAGCGGCGAGGTCGGAAACCCTTGTAGTCGGAAAGTAGAGACGGTATTCCCAGCGCCTCACGCCGCGCTCGAGGCGCGCTTTCTGCCGCGCATCGTACCAGGTCAGACTGCCTTCCTCGAAAACGGCAGCGTCATCGTCTTCCCCGAGATACAGCAGGGTCGAGTCGTAGCGGACCTTCCCGTCGGGCTCCCCCAGCAGCGCACGAAGTCCCTCGACGCCGTTGAACTCATGCTGGTTCGAAATGAGGATGTTCGCCTCGACAGTGCTGAGTCGCTTGGCGGCAATACCCTGGAAATACTGGGAGAGAAATCCCTGTTTCATGGCAAAACTCCTGCGCCGGGCATGGCCGCAATATGGGAAAGCACTCCCGCTGTCAGCAGCGCGCCTTCAATTCCGTGGTGTATTTCGCGGTGACAGGAAGGACACAGGGCGGCCACATTTGCCAGACTGTCCGGGCCATTCATGGCAAGCGGAACCAGATGGTGAACCTCGAGAAATGGTTTGCCACTAGTACCAAGAAACAGCGCGCGCGTGCATGCAGGAACTTCGCATCGGCCCTGCGCGCGGATCAGTGCGGCGGCCACTACATAAGGGTCGCGGCGGAATTCCATGCGGGTGGCCTGGCGACGCGGCGCCGGTCCGGACGCCAGAAGGGCGCGCGCATGGATGACATCCGCAGGCAATGCTGCAGCCACCTTTTCGGCACCCGCCGGATCGCAGGACAGCGTGCCGGTTTTCAGCGCGTAAATCGTGGACCCGATGCTACCGAGTAGCAGGCTGTCCCCCTGCTGCAGCCATTCCGAGATCAGCTGACGTCCCATTCGTGCTTCAGGGACACGTTTTGCCTGGGCTGAACGCTTCGACAGATAGTAGCTCGCCATTACATGGGGAACTCCCGGATCCAGAAGGACTGTCAGGCTGAGCAGCTGTTCTTCACTGTCATCTGCAGCCGGATGATAACCGGCAGATTCGATGACGTCACGCTGCCCCGCGTCAGGTACATAGGCGTTTTTGTTCCGGTCGTTGGCGCTGACGGTTTTGATTGCCCAGCGATCAAAAAAGATGTTCCAGTCCACGTGCGTCACTTTCTGTCAGTTCCGACTCTCATATACGGCCATGGACGGCAGTACGATCCTGGAGTTATTGTATCTTGGAAATTTGTTTAGGTGAAAGGCAGTCGTCCTCGGGAAGCAGGCGGATCCGGACAGCCAGATAATGTCATTTTAGTCTTGTCAGCCAGAAAAGCATGGCTGAAAATACGGTTGTTTCCCGGCAGTTCAGGCAAACACTGGCCAGGTGACAGATCCGAACGACGGCAGTCTGATGGCCCATCCATCTCCTCTGGTGGGGTACAGGAGCGGCATCAGGGGGAGGCTGGCAGTTCGCCAGGCATCGCCGGAAACGGGCGCCGGTGTCTGGAATGTGACCGGGATGTCGGGACGTGCTGGCCAGGAGACTGTGTTAACATCCAGTATAATGCCGAGTTTTGGTCCGTCCGCCTGGATGTGGCCGGCGAATCCCCAGGAATCGAGTTTCAAATGTCTGAACTGAACATGACGTCGCCCGAAGGTGACAATCTCCGTCTCCTGCTGAAGGTGCTGGAAAGCTATGATCCCAAATTCGTAGCGGAGCACCTGAACCAGGTTTCTCCTGCCAGCTGGACACGTGAGCTTCTGAAGCGTTGCATTGCGGAAAAGCAGCCCCTGCAGCTTAGCGAGGCCGAGTTCCGTCATCTCGAGGGTCTGCTTCCCGAAGCGCCTGCACCGGGCCTGGAATACGACTTCGATTTCATCGACCTGTTTGCCGGCATCGGCGGCATCCGCAGGGGCTTTGAGCAGGCGGGCGGACGCTGTGTCTTCACGAGCGAGTGGAATCCCTTTGCCGTCCGTACTTACAAGGCAAATCATTACTCTGAGGAAGGCGTTCACACGTTCAACGAAGACATACGTGAAGTGACGCTGAGTGCGCGGGCCGATGTCTCCGAAGAGGAGGCGTACCGCCATATCAACAGTCAGATTCCGGACCACGATGTCCTGCTGGCCGGTTTCCCGTGCCAGCCGTTTTCAATCGCAGGCGTCTCGAAGAAAAACTCGCTCGGCCGCAAGCACGGTTTCGAATGCGATACGCAGGGAACGCTTTTCTTCGATGTCGCCCGCATCATCGCGGCGAAGAGGCCTGTAGCTTTCGTGCTGGAGAATGTCAAGAATCTCAAGAGTCATGACAAGGGCAACACCTTCAGGGTGATCATGGCCGCACTAGATGAGCTTGGTTATAGCGTTGCCGATGCCGACGCCAGCGGCGGGCAGGACCCGAAAATCATCGATGGTGCCCATTTCGTTCCGCAACACCGCGAACGGATCGTACTGGTCGGTTTTCGCAGGGATCTTGGCGTGCATGACGGGTTCACATTGCGAAATATCGCGCACGAGTATCCGGAGAAGAAGGCAACTCTTGGTGACATCCTTGATCCGCAGGACGATCCGACCTACATTCTTACGCCCAAGCTGTGGGAGTACCTGTTCAACTACTCCATCAAGCACAAGGCCAAAGGCAACGGGTTCGGGTATGGCCTTGTGGGCCCCGGTCATGTTACCCGTACGCTCTCGGCGCGCTATCACAAGGACGGCTCTGAAATTCTTGTCGACCGGGGTTTTGACCCCGCCCTGCCGTTCCATGACGAGCGGAACATGAAGAACCGTCCCCGTCGCCTGACACCGCGTGAATGTGCACGTCTGATGGGATACGATGCGCCCGGAGAGTCCGGATTCCGCATTCCGGTTTCCGACACCCAGGCTTACCGTCAGTTTGGCAACTCTGTCGTGGTGCCGGTATTCGCTGCAGTAGCGCGGCTGATGAAAGACCGCGTCATCAACGGCAGGCGCATCGCCCGCGAACGCGAGGCCGCAAAAGGCAGGCTCGCCGCCTGAATCATCAAAGTGCGGCCGCATGGCTGGACACCTTTTATATTTGTCTGAGGGCAATTCCCGAACAGTGCGTGCCTGCCAGGTTTGGCAGCGTATGATGCGCAGGTACTGTTTTCGAAGCAACCAATGGCAGATATTGTAGACAGCGCGACCCGCAGCCGCATGATGTCGGGTATCCGTGGACGCGACACAAAACCTGAAAAACTGGTCCGCAGTCTGCTGCACCGTCGCGGATTCAGGTTCCGTGTCAATCGCAAGGACCTTCCGGGAAAGCCGGACATCGTGTTTCCGGGACTGCGCGCGGTAGTGTTTGTTCACGGGTGCTTCTGGCATGGCCATGACTGTCCGCTGTTCCGGCTCCCTGGAACCCGGACCGAATTCTGGGCGGCCAAGATTGGCAGGAACCGCGCCAACGATGAAAAGGTTGTCAGTGCTCTGCGCATGTCGGGATGGCGGGTTGCCACCGTATGGGAATGTGTGCTTCGCGGACGCATGAAAGACGTCCCCGGCAGCATTGATGCCCTGGAGGTGTGGCTCCGCAGCGATACCCCCGCGCTTGAACTCCGTTCCCCTGTCATTGTTCCGGTCACTTCTGCCGCTGGTCCGCCGGAAGCCGCAAGCGGTACTGGTCTGGCCAAACCCTGCAATTAAAGTAAGAGTGTTCCCCGACTGACGTATTCGCCATCATTCATGTCATGCATCCCGGACGGGGTCTGCGCGCGCAGGGTTGTGTAGCCGCTCCTGTCGCGCAATATCGTTATTCGCGCGAGCGCATCAATATCGCAATCCAGAAGGGATTGCTGCTGCTCTGGTGTTCCCTCCGCCAGCACCATGTTGGCGGCGATGGTAGTACCGCCATTCAGACGATCGCGCGCGGTGGGATAGGGCACGGCCAGCCAGCGCCGGTAATCGAGCGCGGCGCGGGCAGCGTGCAGGCTGCCTCCATTGAGGCTGGACTGGATCAGGACGACGCCGCGCGCCATTGCCGCCTGTGTGCGGTCGCGCCGGGCAAACAATGGTGCTTGTGGCTCCTGTCCAAAGGGGAACTCGCTCACCAGTGCGCCACCACAACCGAGGATGCGTTCGGCCAGCGTCCTGTGCTGCACTGGCATGATGGTCTGCAGGCCATGTGCCATCACCGCCACTGTGTGGCCGCCGGCATCAAGACAGGAGGAATGCGCGGCGGCATCGCAGCCGAGCGCCAGTCCACTGACGATGCTCCAGCCGTGCCCGGCAAAGTCTGTGCTGATACGCGTGGCGATCTGTGCGCCGTGCGAGGTTGGCTCGCGCGTGCCGACAATTGCCACCGCTTCCTGGTCAGGTTCCGGCAGCTTGCCAGCGACATAAAGAACTGGTGGGGCGTCACTTACAGCGGCAAGCAGCAGCGGAAACTCTGGGTCAAACAGGCTAATGATCCTGGCAGCATGTTTGCTGGCCATCCCGCACTGGTGTGCCGCTTCTGCACTGGCAAGCTGCCTTGCGTCGGGCGCGGCGAGTGCACGCGCCAGTTTCGGCACCTGCATTGCGAGGTGCTCGATGCTCTGCTCGGCAAATTCGGGTAACAGGGCCAGTTTGCGTAACGTCGCCGGCCCCACTCCTCTGAGCAACGACAGGACCAGCAGTTTGTGAGTCAGCTCATTCATGCTCGGTTCTTATTTTCGGTGCGTGATTGCCTTGGCAAGCGCCACGCAGGTGACTGTGGCGGCGCCAGCTTCGACCAGTCGGGTCCGGGCCGTTACCAGAGAGGCGCCCGAGGTAACGATATCATCGATGACCACGACATCACGACCGCGAACGAGCTCAGGACGTGCCACACCGAGATGTTGCCGCGCGAGCTGGAGACGCTGCGCTTTGCCCGATTTTTCAAAGTGCGAGGAAGTGGCACCCTGAGCGAACGCCAGCACGTCCGTGAAGTACTCACAGCCCTGGTCGGGTCCGAGGTCGGCCGCCAGAGCCGCAAGCAGCAGTTCAAGTCGCGGCGGTTTGCCAGGCTTGACCGGCATTACCGTGATGACAAGCCGGCTTTTGCGCAGACTGGCAATCCCGCTGACCGCAGTCCTGAGCACTGCCATCCATGTGCGCGGAAACACTGCCGTGCGCTTGAATTCCAGCATTTCATTCGTCAGACTGTGCCACACTCCACGGTTTTTGAGGCTGCTGGCGAAATAGCGACCCAAGGCAACTACAGGCAGATGCGTAGCCGTGCTCACCTGATCCGGATCGAGATAGTGGACCTTCAGTCTGCGTGGCCTTTCACTCTCGACACCGAAAGCCGAGACATTGTCGAGTTCGGGCAGGTACCCCCACGGCAGGTTAATAAAGCGGATTACATCAAAGTGGTTTTTCAGTACACCGTCCCAACCCAGTTCCAGCGTCCGGTAATGATCATTGCGCAAAAAAGCGGGAAAGGCGGAGCGCTCCAGCGCAGCCCAGCAGCCGATGTCAAAAGCCGAGTTGAGGTGCGCGCCGGTGTTGCCGATGTAGGCAACCTGTGCCGGAGTGACAATGCCGCTTCGCTGCATTGCGAGCGCGACGCCACTTGCAAGGTCGGTTGGTGTGTCCAGGTCCTCCTGCGCAATGATCTGATCCCAGCGGAAGTCAGGATAGGCGTATTTAAGCAGCACGCGCGTGTAGTCGCGCGGTGAGCGGCTGACAATGCCTAATCTGGTGCCAGGGCAGTGACGCCGTATCGACACCAGGTTCTGCAATGTGTAGACGTGCCGCTCCGGATTCCGGTCAAATTTGGCCAGCAGTTTTTCCCTGTCGTTCTCGCTGACGGTGAAGCCGGAGTTTTCGTCTGCCCGCTCCAGGCAGGAACTGCTGCGCCACTCGGCCAGATCATCAGTGTCGAGCAGAATGCCGTCCAGATCGAACAGGCACAGCGTGATCCAGCGGTGGACGGGCTGACAGCGTGCTCCGGGATCAAAGACTTCGTCCAGCGAACCATATTCAGCACTGAAAAACCGGTCAACTGCATGGCGCGTAAAATCATGAAGGTCGTCTGCCGGGTTAAACGAGTCGTACCTGAAACGCTTCATGATCCCGCCAGCCGTGTAGAGCAACCCCTGTTCGTCAAAATCGGGGGTCATCTCGTCGAGGTAGATCTTGAAATCGACACCGACGTTGCTGAACATAACGAATAGCGTCTGGAGTGAAGTATTTTTCGCTACCAGAGCGATTTTCCAGGTATTGGTACGTGGCTTGTGTTGCTGGAAGCCGCGTGTAACGAGCTCCTTGATGAATTCAGACCGGTGATGCATGCAGTGTTCGCCTTCCTGACATGGCCCGCCTGCGGGCAGACCTCGTCGTCCACCCTAGTTGCCGTATTTGCCAAAGCCGTAATGGCGCATGATGTAATCGGTAGATGCCAGCCGGCAGCGGGCAATTTTTTCTGAATCAGGAACATACGCAAAGGCCACCTCGTCGAGAAAGTCCTTCATGGACTCTGCTTGGGCGCTTTCTGCAACCGTTCGCGTCAGGGCACCGTGAAAGAGCTCGGGCTCGATACCACTGGCGAGCGCAAACGCGCGCGCGGTGGAATTCCCCGTCATGGCGCCATCAAGATCCAGCAGAACCAGCTGCCAGAACATGTCCACGTCGTCGATGGTGCGGCAAAGATACTGTGCGTTGAGGGCTCCGTTCTGCTGCTCTTCGCTTAGTGCATGATCCGCGAGTGGATCGTAAGCGTGTTCACTGTCGTCGTCATCAAATGCGACATCTGCGCGGGCAGATAGCAGGGCCTGCAGGTTTTGATACGCTGCCTGACTCCCTTGTGCGATGGCCAGCCGGAATAATTTTTCAGCTTCTTCGAGATTGCGCGGACCACCCTGGCCGTCTCTGCGCATCACACCCAGATTGCGCTGGGCCTCGGCGTGCCCCTGCGCTGCCGCCTTCGCGAACATTTCTGCCGCCTGAAACAGGTCTGCAGTGCCGCCTTGCCCAAGGTAGTGCATTACACCCAGCATCATCTGAGCATGTGCATGGTCTTTCTCACCCAGCTGTTCAAACAGGCAGCGCGCCTTGCCATAATCCTGTATTACCGCGAGTCCTTCGTAATGCATGCTGGCCAGATTGAACTTTGCATCGATGTGGCCCTGTTCTGCTGCCAGGCGGTACCAGTGCAACGCTGCCGTGCCATCACGTGCAACGTGCATACCATTGTAGTAAAGGACGCCAAGATTATGCTGGGCACGGGGAGAACCCTGTACAGCCGCCCTGGTGAGCCATTCGAGGCCAGCGACCGCATCACGCGGGACACCCTGACCTTCCAAGAGCAGTAAGGCCAGGCTCGTCTGCGCTTCTGCCAGCCCTTGCAATGCCGCAGCAAGAAACCAGTCGGCTGCCTTGCCAGGGTCAGTGCTTACACCTGATCCGGACAGATACAGCGATCCCAGACTCGTCTGTGCTTCCGGCTTGCCTTTGGCTGCGGCGCGCTGAAGCAGTTCGAACGCAGTCCGCTCATTACTGCCTGCGTACTCCCCGCCTAGATACAGAATCGCAAGCTGATATTGGGCCTCGGTGTGGTCAAGGTCAGCAGCGATCTGAAAGTGGGCAACTGCCTGCGCTGCGCTGCGCGCAACTCCACTGCCGTGCAGATAACAGTCTCCGAGATGGAAGTGGGCGTTGGCCAGCCCGTTTCTTGCTGCCCGTTGAAACCAGTCGAACGCCTGCGCGTCGTCCTGCCGTATCCCCTCGCCGGAACGAAACATCAGGCCGAGATTGTCCTGAGCCCTGGCATCTCCGGCGGTCGCTGCCTGGGTCAGCCATTTTAGCGCTGCGTTGTAGTCGCGTTGTACACCCTGGCCAGCATGATACATACTGCCCAGATTGGTCTGGGCGCGTACTTCTCCCTGCGCGGCAGCCTGATGAAACCAGTGTGCTGCTTCGACATAATCCTGCGTAACGCCCGAACCGTTGTAGTACATGGTGCCAAGCTTATACTGCGCTTCCCGCTCGCCCTGCACGGCCTGCATCTGAAGTATCGAATACTGGAGCTGCCGTGTATCCGCTTCAATCTGCATCTCAGTATCGGTTTCGATGGTCCGCTGAAACAGGGAACTTAAGAATTTCTTCATACCACTTCCTTTATACAACGGCCTCACCATGCCGGAAACATTGCGAGTATATAGGGCTATTCTTGAGGGAAATCAGAAACCATTCTTTGCTTGAAATTTCAGGAGCATAAAGCCGGGTGGTTGGCCGGCTGACGGCGGTCGATCTTACGGAGAACTCTGGAGCAGTACTGGCCTGAAAACAGCTTCGGTGCTTCACAAGTCGCCTGGCCTCCGTTTCCCTTTGGGGACATCGATCAGGTCAACGTAACCGGGAGCGGGTGACCAGGCCAGCAGCGGTGGGGCCTGCTCTCCACGAGAATGCGAGGTATCCGAACGGGAAAAATATGGCCTTGCGCGTCTCCGGACGTCGTATCAGCGACGACTGGACCCTATTGCAGGTCAGGCCAAATGACAGCCTGTTGCTTTACAGTCGATAATGGCAGGGCTATGCTGTATTCAGTTTCCGCTCCGAAATAAAAAATGAATACACCATGGGGCCCGCTCGCCGGGCTTGATCTGTCCGGCCATGATCTTGCAGCGCAAATTCTTGCAGCTGACAAGCACCAGCTTGCCGAAGGGCTGGTTGTGGAATGCCTGTTTGACCAGATCGTCTCCAGCATTCCTGCGACCAGCACGCAGGTGCTCGCACTCGATGTCGAGACTGTCATCGTGGACACCCGGCGCCGGACTGGCCGATGGGTTGCGTTCGTCTGGGCACGCACGAGGTCATCCGGACTGGGCCGCTATCTGTGTGCTCTCGGAAAGGGATTCGATACCTATCTGCTTGAATTCAGCGCCGGCGCTTTCCATGCGGCCCGTATGGAAGAGGGCCGCCGCGTGTCGGATTACCAGCCATTGCCAGCGCTGATGAGCACCCTCTCAGGTGGCAGGTACACGCCATTTCAGGTTGATACCTCCGTTCGTGACACCAACCGCCAGCGGCAGGCATTCTGGGGATTCCTGTCAGAGTATTACGGAAAGAATCTTGGGGAGCGTGTTGTCCTGCCGAGACTGCTGATCAACTGCGCCATCCAGCCGTACTTCCGTTCGGTATGGAACCTGGACCGGGCCTTTGTATCGGGCGACAGGATCTGGCTCTTTGAAATCAAGCACAAGTTTCCGATGGACCGAAGCAGTCTGGGCTTTGGTATCAATGACGGCGAACTGCGCATGCTGCACCGGCTTGCCGCCAGCGGAATAGGATGCCTGCACACCATCCTCGCCAAGCCCTACTGGAGCAAGGATGTCGGATCGATGTATCTGCTCAACGATCTGGCCATGCGCGCTCGTGCAGGGCTGATCGCAAAGGTCCTCGATGCCCGCGAAACCACTGCCATTCTGAAGGGCGCGGCGGGCACATCAGGAACGCACACATCCATTAACGGGGCCTCCAGTCTGAAATTCAGAACGATGCCTGCCAGCGGGTTCTCCCGGCTTGGCGTTCTGTCTGATTCACCGGCATCGCTTGCAGCCAGCATGGCCGGGCTGATGCTGGGGAACCGTCCTCCGGATGTAACGGATGCATGGCTGCGAAGCCTCAGGGCTCCGCGGCCATAAGCAGCCGGTCGACGGACGCTTACCGCTTTCGCCTGAAGCTGTTATCGAAAGCAGAGGTCTCGCCGATGCCTCGTGTCCGGCAGGTTTCGGGGTTTGTGTTGCCAAAGGGCTGCGTTTTTCCTCGATGAAACAATAAGTGGATATTCCGGCATAGTTTCCTGTCAGAATATGAATGGTCCAAACCTGAACCATAACCATCCTGTGCAAGCCCTGCCTGTTGTAAAAAAAGTTAAACTGTTTCCCCATGCGGGTAACGTAACGGATGCCCTGTCGCGGATCGGTTACTCCATCGAAGAGGCTGCTGCCGATCTGGTCGACAACTCCATCGATGCGGGTGCTACGAACGTGCTTGTACGTTTCGTCCATGACGGCAGCGAGATCAGACGAATCCTGTTTGCTGACGATGGCAAAGGGATGACGGAACAGGAGCTGCTGGCCGCAATGCAGTTCGGTTCCACGCGCGAGCGTGCGGAACACTCCCTCGGGAAGTTTGGCATGGGGCTTAAAACGGCTGCATTCAGTCTAGGGCGCAGTCTGACCGTGGTAACACGCAGAAGTGGTCGTGTTTCGTGCTGTCGCTGGACCCAGACGCTGATCGCCGAAGGCTGGAACTGCGAGGTGCTTGATTCCGGTGAGGCTGCCTCCTGGTTCGGCAGCATCCGCGAACCATTTGCAATTGGAAAAAACGGCACTCTGGTTGTAGTGGACGAGATTGATCAGACCCTTACCGGCAACCGCGGCCTGGAGGCCGGACTTCAGCGCCTCCAGAAAAAGCTGGGTAACCATCTGGGTCTTGTGTTTCACCGTTTTCTCAGGGAACGCGCCACTCTCTGGATTGATGCAGTAGACGGGAGCGGCGATCCCGGATTCAGCGTTCCCGTACCTGTACTCGATCCGTTCGCCTACCCGGTCAGCGGCGATGCTGCCTATCCGGCCGAGTTTATGATTAAACCCGGCAAACTTCCTGCCCTGAAATGCACTGCGCACATCTGGCCAGCCGACCAGACCGTCTCCGGATTTACGCTGAATTCGCGCAGCGCGGCTTCGCGGCAGGGATTTTATTTTTACCGGAATGACCGCCTCATCCAGGCCGGTGGGTGGAACGGCTGGCGCGACCCTGCATTCGATGCCGAACTGTCTCTTGCGCGGGTTGTCATTGAGATGCCTGCCACCTATGACACCGAGTTCAGGCTGAATGTCCAGAAATCCGGCATTGAAGTTCCGGAAGCGTTTCGTACGGCGCTCGCGGACACCCCACTTCTGAAAATCGTGAACCGGGCCATTCAGGTTTACCGGAAGAAAAAGAAGGTTGAGGCCGAGCCGGTACCGGTGCCTGGCAGGGGTTTCGCGGCCACTGTCAGGCGCAAGGCGACGTCGTGTATTGCCGGGGCGAAGGCAGCGACCAGCGAGGTGACAATCGTCTGGGAGCGTCTGCCGGCCGACCGGTTCTTTACCATCGACCGCGATGCGCACATCATACGTCTCAACGCGTCGTTCCGCAGCGACGTGCTGCACGGCTCCCCTTCGGGTCTCAACGACGTGCCGGTCGTCAAAGTACTGCTCTTCCTGTTACTGCGTGATGACCTGCTGCGACTGCGCGAGACACGCCAGTTTACCGAGCGTCTGGAAGAAATCAACGACCTGCTGATGCTGGCTGCGATTGAAGAACAGAAAAGGCGCAATGAATGACAGACCGGTCACGACATATCGCATGGGAAGAGCTCGACGGACGGATTGCTTCCGGCATTCCGTTCGTTCACCGTATCCCTGCACTCAAGCGGGGCAGCCCACCGCTGGACGTTCGCGTCTCCGAACATGGGAAGGAGCTTGCACTCCGGATCCCGGTGGGGGGAGATGGAGCCCTGTCCATCTCCCCCCTTGCTGCCATTGCAATCGAGGTGATTCCTGTTCCGGGCGGCCAGACCATCGAGATCAGCACCCGCACACCAGCCCTGTTCCAGGAGCTATACGGCTTCTTTGTTTCCGTCAGTGACAAGATACAGCTCAGCCATACTGATCCGTTCGTCGCGGTGGCCGAAACCGTTGATGCATGGCGCGACCTGCTGCGCGCACAGGCGATTCTCAGTGAAGAAGCCCAGCTGGGCCTGCGCGGAGAGCTGCATTTCATGCGCCATCTCATCGCCAGAATCGGCGACGGCGCGCTGGAGGCATGGACCGGGCCACAGCGCCAGCCACATGATTTCCGCGTGAGAAAGAACGAGTTCGAGGTTAAAACCACGAGAAGCGTCAATCACGTTCATGTAGTCAACGGCCTCGGGCAGCTTGAACCGTCGCCTGAGTGCCAGCTCTATGTATATTCGCTGCGAATGGCTCCTGCCGGACCAGGAGCAGGAACAACGCTGCCACAGGATATCGAGCAGACAGGTCAGCTGCTGTCCTCAGGCGGCCTTTTCAGGTTCAGCAGTATGCTCAAAAAACATTACGGTTACGAGGCCAGTCACGCCACGTGGTACCCGCAGCGTCTCCAGCCTGCCGCCCCTCCGCGTATCGTCCCGGTTGATGACGGATGTCCACGCATTACGGCAGCGATGCTGTCCGCCTTGCCCCATGCTGGATGCCTAAGCGATGTGAGATACCGGGTGAACCTCGAGGGTCTGGGGTATCCGGAGGGCAGCGCAGAACATGCTGCGGTACTTGCGACACTTTACTGATCGTTTCACACCCGGAGAGTATCCATGACGATGTTTGATGTAACACTTAGTGCGTTTGGCGGAATGGCTGTCGGTCCACGCCCGATGGAACGCAGCCTCCGTTATCACTCCGACGACGATGAGACAACTTTTTCCAGGTTTGTCGCCCACGTACGAAGCGCTTCTTCTTCCGATCCCGTGTTCAACCTGATCAACCAGAAGCTGAGTGCCTGGGACTACGATAGCAGCGCCACGTGGACGGAAGGCACGCCGGGCAACTCGAAAGAACGGCGCGAACGGATCTATAGTCTGCTCGAGGTGGACCGCGAGTTTGCCGAACTTCTTCACGAGAAGTTTCCGCCGAACCTGCATTATGATGCACCGATCGTAATCGCGCGCGAGCATACTCCGTGGTATGACCCTGCCCGCCAGGCTCGCCAGTCATTTTACTGGGATGCATATGCAGGGTATCTGCAGACCCGCAAAGACTGGAACCCGGACCAGATCGGGAATCTGAAGGAGAGCACGCGCCTAGTCATGGAGCGCCTGACCGATCCGGAAAGCGAGACGATCTATCCTGTGCGTGGACTGGTCGTAGGGTATGTGCAAAGCGGAAAGACCGCAAATTTCACAGGGGTCGTTGCACGTGCAGCAGATGCTGGATACCGGCTCATCGTTGTACTTGCCGGGACGCTAAATATTCTGCGCGCACAGACGCAGCGACGGATGGACCGCGAGCTCATCGGCCTGCCGTTCATTACATTAGGCGAAGACCCTGCATATGCGGTGGACCTCGACAACTTCATCAATCATGGTTCGCTTCCGTCGAAGCGCGGAGCATTTGACTGGAGCCGACTCACGGGGAGCAAGGAAGACTACCAGCGCCTCAAGTATGGCATCGAGTCGCTGCGATTCCGGCAGCACGATAAAAACAAGCCCTTCAATCATCCGGATAACCTGCACCGGGAAGACGCCAGACTTCTGATCGTCAAAAAGAACCCTTCGGTACTTAAGAAATTTGCGGCCGACCTTGCCCGAGTGAAAAAGAAACAGCCCTTGGCTGAGATTCCGACCTTGATTATCGACGATGAATCTGACCAAGCGTCTGTCAATACTCATAAGCCGACGGCCAAGGAAATACAGAAACGCACCGCGACCAATTCCGCCATTGTCTCGCTGCTGAAGCAGCTGCCGCGAGCGCAGTATGTTGGTTATACGGCAACGCCGTTTGCAAACGTTTTCGTTGACCCCAACAATGAAGAGGACCTGTTTCCGCGAGATTTCATTATCAGTCTCCCGCGTCCCAAGAATTACATGGGCGTGGCCGACTTCCATGACCTCGACCGCCCAGATCGAGAGCTGGCCGGTCCCAACGAAAAAGCCTTTGTCCGAAACGTCGTTGGGGCTGACACCGATGGCGCGAATCTCCAGCAGGCGATCGACTCCTATGTACTCTCCGGCGCACTAAAGCTCTACCGGGCTGCACAGAAGCCAGAGCTGGCAAAAGCATTTCGTCATCACACTATGCTTATTCACGTATCCCACCTTACGGACTCCCACACCGAGACTACAGCGCTGGTGGAGTCACTGCTCGGATCAGGCGGATATCTGAACGGAAAAGCGTGGCCGCGATTGAAAAAGCTGTGGAATGCCGACTTTGCACCAGTCTGTGAAACCCGTGCGGAGGGTTTCCCTGTACCGGCAGACTTTGATGAACTCAGGCCATTTTTCGGATCTTGCTGGCAAAAGCTGAATGATACGCATAAACCGGTTTTGACCATCAATGGAGATTCGGAAGACAACCCCGACTTCGAAAGTACCTCTGTCTGGAAGATTGTTGTAGGCGGGGCAAAGCTTTCGCGCGGATACACGATCGAGGGACTGACGGTCAGCTATTACCGGCGCCGGGCGGGCGCAGCCGACTCGCTAATGCAGATGGGACGCTGGTTCGGATTCCGCGACGGATATCGCGATCTGGTAAGGCTCTACATCGGCCGTGAGGAACCGATGGCCAAAGGTAATAAAAAGAATTCTGGCCGGGCCAAGGGCAAGAAACCGGCCGAACCCAGAACAATCGACCTGTTCAAGGCGTTCGAGGCAGCCTGCATGGACGAGATGGAATTCCGGAACGAACTTAAAAAATATTCGAAAGAGGCAGATGGCAAACCGCTTCTTCCCATCCAGGTTCCGCCGCTAGTGCCTTCACACCTGTTGAGACCTACCGCGGCAAACAAAATGTACAACACGAAGATTCTGTTCAAGAACTTCGCAGAGGCGTGGAAAGAGCATACGGTTGCGCCAGCTGACGGCGACGACATTGTATACAACCAGCAACTTTTGGCGCCGTTGCTAGGGAACGGCACCGAGTCTGGAACGCTGTCAGTTACAACTGTAGATGGAACGTATACACAGAAAGCCCGGTGGAAGACGATTGAACCGTCCGCGATGATAGATTTCCTGATGGCATACCGCTGGGCGGGCAGCAGCGAGGGGGTTATGCAGCGCGAAATCGAATTTCTGGGATCAGAAAATAACGGAATCAGTCAGTGGCTCTTCCTCTATTTCGAAGGACCTGTCCGTTCCAAGGACTGGCCACTGGGCGCCGAGACATTCAGAGTGTACAACCGCTCCCGTACAGAAGACGGACGTTTTGGCGTCTACTCGGAAAGTATCCATCGTCCCATCGTGAAGTATCTTTCCGGAGTAGCGGAAGGAGACGCCAACAATGAGGTGACCCGAAAACTGATGAACCGGAAACAGGCTATTTTTGTTTTTTATCCTACGGCCGAAAAGGGCCACAGTCATGACGAGGATGACGACCAGATTACTCCTGGTTTTGCGCTCCAGTTTCCGTCGAATGAAAACCCGATGCAGATCCGTTTTGGTGTAACCGTGAAAGCCCGTGAGCACGAGGCTGTGGCCGAAGTTGTTTCTCCTGCTGCTGCCGCAAAAGCAGGAAAGGCAGCAAAAGGTGGGACGGGGAAGGCTTTGGCGGAAGTTGTTTCTCCTGCTGCTGCTGCTGCTGCTGCTGCAAAAGCAGGAAAGGCAGCAAAAGGTGGGACGGGGAAGGCTTTGCCGTCGCGCGGCACGCCTTCAAGGTCCACAGCCGCAAAGAAGTAGTTCAATGCGTCGGAGCACGTGACAGCCGGACGTAAATGCTGCACGGTGGTCTGGGTCACATGCGCCTGCACGCCGACGTCTGTCACAGGAAAAGCCCGCCATGATGGCGGGCTTAAGTTTGCCGGCGACGACTACCCGCAGGATAGTCCCTGACGATCCAGGCAATCAACGGAAACCGGGAGGACTGGCTACCCGGTTCAGACACGCCCGTCAGCATTTCCACACTGCTGCCTCATTCTGCTTTCTGTATGCAATTCATACGGCTGCTGGCCATCTGATTACGCGAAGGAGCTCGAGTGGACGGAAGCTGTTCGCCATTTCATCGGATATCGAAGCCTCTGCATCCCGAAGACGCAGTTGCCCGATTTCACTGTCCGTATCTCTTGACCTCGCGAATATGGTTTCGTAGGAATTAATAAAATCAACCAGTCCAGCCGGGATGGGCTGAACGACCACAGTACAGGAATTCTGCCCCACAAATGCAATAAGAATTTCCCCACCAAGGCGCTCCGCCTGAACAAGGCTCTCTAGCAGCTCACCGTCGAGCCTTGCCCCCAGTCTGTCATGCTTGCCCAGGCCCCAGGTGAGAAAACTTATTCCAATTGTTCCGTTTTCCCTTGTGTAGTTTATAGAACTCATTGTGTTATTTGCAAGTCCACCAAAAAAACAGCAGCCTTCAATGTGTGATTGTCCGAGGTCTGGACAGTGGATAACCCAGACAGGATGATCATGACAAGGCTCCAGAACCCATCCTGGAGCAAGTTGCCCGCAAGTGCCTATTGTCAGTCGGTATGCTTCAGACAGGTTTGATTGGGCTATCTTTTCAATTGACCCCTGACTTCCGAAAAACATATCCGGACCGTCGAAATTTCCGCGTCTTGCAATAACGTTGGCCGAGAGCTCAAGACGTTTAAACTGCCGGCCTTGGTTCTGCTCAAGTTCCCGTGCTTCCTGCTCCCTTTCATACATTCGGGTTTCGACAGCGTAGGGGTGCCCGTACAGCGCATCATTCCATTCATCGTACTGGACATCGCCTTCTGACTGGCCTGCAGATGAAGACTGAATGCAGTCAGGCGCGAGCGTCGACCGGGCCGCGACATGAAGGTGAGTGCCCGTTTCCGACCCTTCAGGCAGATGACCCTGAGCCTGTGATACCGAAGCGGCGTGGCAGCAGGCTGGTAATGTGTATGGTGGATTCGACATTTTTTTCTCCTTGGGGCTGGTGGGTAGATGGCGGGTCGAGGCCCGTCATGTAATCTAGGGAGCGCATTTATTTTTTTCTGCCGCAAGTTCGGATTATTTTGCCGCTACCAGAAACCGTCCGCTGGTGCCCGCAGCCTCGACAGCACAGGTAGCACGACACGCAGATCTTCACCACATCTCCGGGATACTCCGACGTGCCTTGGGAATCCAGGTCAGGGTGTCGGGTTGGTAGCCGGTAACATCGACTGCTGTGACCGATGAAAGAAATCCTCAGCCATCATCTTCCAGAATTGATTCGCGCGGCTCTGTACTGCGATGAACCAAAGAACACCCTGCGGTCTGGTTTGGGGACATAAAAAATGGCGGAATCCTGTCAGGGATACCGCCACGAATGAATCAGGCTTGGGGCGCTTTCTGGGTCTTCGTACTCCGCGACGCTCGTAAGTTAAAACTTCTCACTGCCTTAATGCTGAATGTCGGAATCCGGCGCAGGATATGTAAACATCCACGGATTTTTGCTACGCGTGACGCGTATCAGGTAAAACTCATAACTGATTATCAGCCAGGCTGAAAGCTCCGAGAAAACTTTCGCTTCGTCTGGCGTGCTGACGTTCACGCAGGCTGCATACGATGCTTCGATGCGGTCTATAAGGAAGGGAACAGCGTCATACGGAAGTTCCTTCTCATGTTCCATTCTCTGTGCAATTTCCGGACTGTAGGTACGTAAGTCCAGAAGCTTTTCCAAGATGTCGCCGATGTCGACTGGTTTCATACTTCCTGCCTAAGTATTATTGAATGGAAGGGTCTAGCTGGCCAACTCTGGAGGGCAGTAAAAAAACTCTGCCTCGGCCATGGCTTCCTCGATGGTCTGCTCCATACGGGCGAGAAAACCCTCCCGGAAAACCATAACATTCTGCAGCGTGCTATCGTTGATTACCCGGACTTTGCAGTCCGCAGAAATGAAGATGATATGGCTCACAAGTGACGCCCGATTGCGCGCAGCAGACCTGCTCCTGGCCTCGACTATGGCAATGGCTTTGCCTGCCTGACTGAATTGAAACATACGATTCATATTATCTGCCCTGAAATTAACAGCACCATGCTGTTGAACCGTATAGCGAACTGCATACGCAAATGTGGGCTTCAACCGGATATTTTTGAAAATTTTTTTCAGCCTGACCGGTTACCTAAGTTACTGCAACGCTTTCCCCTTTCGCGAGAAGTAGTGTTAACATTGAAAATCAGAAATTAAAAGGAGATTTTATGTTGAATGCAGAAGACTCTGATGCTCGATGCCTGAGAGCGGCCGCGCTTACTCTGCGATTTCTTGTGACGGGTTTTTTGCCATTAAGTCTGCTCCTGGCGGGGGCTTGCCTGCTATCTGGAAAGAGTCATGATACCGGTGTGAATATGGGAGTTGCAGTCTTGGTGGCGTACTTTACTGCGGCGCATAACCTCTACGGCCGCAGCAGGGCAGTTGCCCAGGTTATCGCGGGACTGGCCTGTCTGGGCACGCAGAATGCGGCGACTGGCGGGCAAGCAGCTGCTTTCGGGATAGCACTGAACCTGCCGTCCGATTTCACGATGGCGAATGGTGCCCGTACGGCGGCGATTCCTGTCGGGGGCATGGTTTATGCAGTAACCGAGGCCGGTGACTGCAGCCTGGTTTCTGACCACGACGACGACGACGACGATGGTTACTGGGTCAACCCCGGGACAGGTCTGCCGATGATGAATAGTGTGGTAGACGTTCACGGGAATATTTTCGGTACGTGTCCGGCTGATGACGTGGTGCACCAGGATTTTTCGACGCATGATGACATTGCTGCCTGCAGTCCGTCAGACGATATGCACGGCACTGGCATGTGTGAGGACGACTGGTGGAGGTAAAAACAGGCAAAACGACTGGTCACCAGACCCACCCGAATGCCGAATACTGTACCGGCGGTACTGCCATCCTCTTCACCGGGTCCACCCTCTGATACTTGATGGACGGGCAATTGTAGGGAAAAATCCTTATTTCTTCCGTCCTGCTTTCCAGTGTGCCGCATATGTTGTTGCGAACTGAAGCACGAATTTCTGTTCCCGTCCCGGAAGATCCCTGATTGTATCTGCCAGCAGGTCTGCCATCGCGCTGCTCTGGTCCTTATCAGCCATCAGCGTCGTAATCGACACTCCCAGAGCACTGGCAACCTCATCCAGCCGGTCTATGGACGGCAGCTGCGCCCCGGTTTCAATGCGGGACACGGTGACATTCTCTACGTCGAGGACTTCCGCCAACTGGCCCTGGGTGATCCCAAGCAGGGTGCGTGCGTCCTTGATGTTACGGCCTATCCGTGTGCCGAGCGCAGATCCGCTGGCGGTTCTGGGTTTCCTTGGCATGTTGCCTTCTCTTGAAAATGCAACATGGTCAGCCGACAGGCACTTAAACGAAATGACATAAAACGATAATGACATTGATGTAAAACATTTGTTCTGGTAAACTTTCTGGATGTTGACATCAAGGGAGCATGGGCTGTGAATGTGACAAAGTCAGATGTTTCTCCCAAGGCCCATCTTCTGCTCATCGCATCACTTTTCTGGATGAGTCAGGTCGGTCCATCTCACGCCCACTCGTCTGTAGCATTGTCCGGCGCTCGTCCTCTGGAAACCAGTTATGCCAGCTGGAACTGGCCTACTCAAAAAATCGCGGATGCCAGTGCTGTCGCCGGATGTCGCGAGACCGCGCGCAAGAACGGACTTGCAAAGTTTGCGTCGTCCTGCAGGGTGATTCACCGACAAAAAGAGGCAGGCGCGGGCGCAATCGTATGTGGTAACGACGGCTGTTCCATAAGTTCGGGCCATTCCACTCGCCAGCAGGCCACAGACCGGGCCTACGATCAATGCCGGCATCATGGATTCGCGGACTGCAGGGATACTGGCATTACAGACTGGTGGGACGAAACCGGGTACGCGAAGACACCTCTCCATAAGGGCAGCACAGTCAGGACCTGTGGCCCGCCGCCTGGCAAAACCGTTCGCTCCCGATACCAGTGTTCAAACGGTGACTGCACAAGAACGTTTGAGAACGGGTGCACGGTTCGATTCCAGGCGCCGTATTGCCACGACCCGGTGAGCGGGAGATGGGAGTGGAAACCAGATGGGTGTCAGTAAAACCTGGGGATGTTTTGAGGTCAATTGTTTAGGTAAGGACGTTGCATGAAGAAATTAGCGCTTGTCGTTCCAGTGCTGGCTGCTCTCGCCGGCTGTGCCGCCGGAAACAGCTATATGGCCAACCGTAGTACAACTGTCGAGATGTATCACATCTTCGATATCAGGACGAGGGCAGGTACCGCTGAGCTGATCAGGGCTGCAGCAGACGGACTGGCTCAGAATACGAGCGAGATCCATCAGGTCACTCCCTTGCAGATGGGCAAGAAAGTGCCGGTCGAGCCCGGTCGTTTTGTAATCGATGACATCGGGGCGAGGCTGGCTGGTTCAAATACCGGACTGGGCACCATCATGCAGATGGCATCCGTGCAAAGCGGCGGCGCGACCCTGAAGGAGGCCAGATGCGATGACGCAGTGTGGACCTCCCGCGCCCGGCGAAGTGTGGGTGGCTCCAGTGATCTGACACTGTACAGCTGCCTTTACAAGTACCAGGCGGGCTACCGCCTGAACGTTTATGCGGTGTTCAGCAAGACCGAGGGTGGCCTTTACCAGGTATCGCGTGACATTGCAAAATCCCTCGTTGGAACGCCAGAGCAATGGGTAAACAAGACCATCCTCGATACGGTGCATGCTATGGAAAACGCGGCAGGCACTAGGGCAGTACGGCTTGAGGGGCAGCCCGATCTGATGGACCTACCTACCGGAAAATCGTGACGAGGCAATGGCCCGCAGCTGCTCTCATGTCAGATACAGGAACTTTGGCCGATTACGCACGCTTCAATGCGTCAGACGTAGAGGGCAGGTCATGAACCGGATCGGCTACTTGTCCGGACGTGCCATCACATCCCAAAGCGGGGGCGAAGTGAACAGTGCCGGGAAAGAATCTGGGCGGGCTGATACTGCTGCTCCAGCTGACCAGCCGTGTTTATGGGGAATATCAAGGGTAATAAATGTTCTATAAAAAAACCAATTTTCTAACATTGACTGTTATCGGATTGATTGGTGGGTGTGGAGGCGAGAGTGCAGGGACTGGAAACCTGACACCCGCGTCAGGATCAATATTCGTTTCAGGTGCTTACAGGACAGTCAATTTTTGCGATAAAGGTAGTCAGGGTACGCTCATTGACGGTAATGACAACCTGTACCATGTGTGTGGTACGAAGATGTCTGTTGGCAGGCTTTCAGGGAAAGTCACCAGCCCGTCTACCGGGACGGGAAGTGTCCAGTTCAGGGTCTTTGATTCAGGGGTTCCGGTCTCTACCATCACAATTCCGTTTCCATCCGGCCCGGTGGAGGTACCCGTACCGGCGGGACACCCCACGGTTTCAACCAGTGCGGTTCTGTCCGGAACGCTGCTGCTTAACAACGGCCGCGTTGACAACTTCATGTTTACGGACGTTGCCGGCCCGTCTTACACAGTGAGTTTCAATTCCAGATGGGAAGGGGTTGCTCCGCCGGGAAGCATCATGGCCTCTTACTCCACCATGTCTGGTAGTTACCTCTCGTACCGACCAGAGAAACTGGCCAGCGATCCTTCAGAAACACTGTCGATTACACACGGCGGTGCGATATCGGGAATTACCAGAACAGGTAAAATAACAGGGCAGATTTCAAGATTCAATGCAGGTACGGGTGTTCATGACGTAAACATCACACTTACACCAGAAGGCGGGCAGCCTGTCATGATGACTGGTGTAATCGGTCCTTATGATGTGAATATGACGGGTTCAACAGGGTATGCGCAATACTCTGGACTGCTTCTTGCCGTGAGCGAGGGCGCATCAGGATTTTACAGAATATTCCGACGTAACTAGGTCGCACGGAATTCCTGGACGGCCGGATTGAGCCGGATCTTCCCATCACCCCCTGTTCAGGCATGGGCGACTCCAGCCTCGGTCAACTCGCCTACGACAGGACGACGCGGATCTTCGCAGCCAGCCAGGCGGACGATGTAGCCCTGGAGAGCCGGAGCCTGCGTCACGGTCTGCTGACCTGTGCTCTTGTCGACGAGGGCCTGGGCGGAGGGAGCAGCAGGGTACTCGCTGACTCGGGCGGGGATGGCAAAGTCGAAATGCTGGAGTGGCCCAGGTATGGGGAACAGAGGGTGACCCAACTGTATACAGACATACGCAGCGGAAAGCGGCGGCCGATTGCAGGCAAGCAGGCGCCGCCAGCAATCTCTGGTGGACTTTTTAAGATGATTCGTGACGCTTTCGCCGTGACAGCAGGCTATACACCCATCGCGCATGCGCAGGTTCCCGCGCTATTTGACTTCGAACGCTCAAGTACGGAGGTCGTGCTTTCAAACCAGCCGAAGAATGTAAGCCAGCGCTAAATCTTTCACGCTGTTGTACGCTATCCATATTGCATGCCGGTTGAAGATGGCGCAATTACGGGCGTTGCGTCGCTGCTCCGGCATCGACAGCGTTTTACGGTGAAACCAGGGCCGTACCGTCCGTCACGATTTCTACCATGGCTGCCGTACGCGCGAAATCAAACAGCGCCGGCGTCTGGGCACGCCCTGCGGCCAGCGCGCCAAACTCCGGGGAGGGAGTGGCATCCCTGGTATTGGTTACCGCCAGGGTCCCGTTGCGAACCTCTTCATACAGGGCGGGCACCCGACGTTCGGCGGTGTGGAGCCAGTCCCCAAGCGTGACAGTGCCTAAGCCACCAGACGTTGTCTTCAGCCCGTCGTGCACCAGCGCGTAGGTGAGCAGGCCTTGCAGCAGTTTGCCGCTTTCCAGTGCAACGTCGTCCGCCTGGCTGGCCGCAAGGATGCGCATGTTCTTGTCGTATGCAAGCTGTCCAAGGCCCCGGTCGCCCATCGGCCCGGGCTTGAAGCCTGGCTGATCGACACTGGCGCCGGCGTGGCACGCATCGAGGATCATGGCAATCTGGCCCGCGTCGATGGGACGCATCCACTCGGACAATTCTTCGCTTGAAATGAAGAGGCCCAGCGCCTGTGCATCGATGGTCTCGGCCTTGCCCGAGTCAGACGGCAGCAGGTAGAACGCACCATCGGCGGCAGTATGACCATGTCCGGAGAAACTGAGGATGACCAGGTCGTCGGGCGTGGCGCGGGTCAACCTGTCGGCGTTTGCGACATGCGCCAGCTGGCTGCGCCCCGCCGGCGCGCCGGCCAGCCGCGCCAGCACCGCACGTACATTGTCCTTGGTGGCGTGCCAGTGTGCCGGATTGGTGCCTTCCGAGACGAGCGTAACCGGCACAACGCTGTAGCCCTTGATGCGCGCGAGTGCCCGCTTCATCGCCCTCGCATCACTGGCGGCGAAACGTAGTGCACGGGATGGCAGGTCGTAGCTGTCGATGCCGATCGTGATGACGTAGGCCTTGGGCTGCCGCACCGGCAGGCTGGCCGGAATTATGTAGCTGTCGTCGACTACGGTAGGGCCCTTGACCCTGTCTTCGTTAAAAGCGTAGGCACCGAATGTCACGCGTTGCCCCCGTTTGCTGCTTGCAAGGCGTACGGGCAGAGTCTTGAGCGCTGACGGCTGGCCGGCCGGCACCTGAACCAGCGAAGGCAGACGCCGCACCAATTGTCCATCGCGCAGCAGGTGAAGATCGTAAACAGCGGTTGTGGTTTTGTTGTTGGGCTGTGTCGGGTCATTCCCCTGCGACACCTCGACATCCACGAACACCTCGTCGGGCGCGGCACCTTTGCGTACCGAGGCAATCCGCACGCCAGGCTGCACGCGGTTGAGCGACGCCAGCGGACGCACCGGTGTGAAGGCGCTGGCGCACGCCGACGGATCGATCTTCAGCCTGGCGCTGCAGGCGATGAGACGCGATACCAGCCTGGGCTCGTAAAAGTCGCGCATGAACATCTCCGGTGCCAGCGGCCGCAGCGGATCGTCCGGCATGCGCCACGATACCGCTTCCAGACTGTCAATGTCGGACAGGTCGAATTTTCCGTCCGGCGCGACCGCCAGCCATCGCTTCTCCGGTAGCAGGTACAGTGAGACCAGTTCGCGTTTGCCGGCAATGTCGGACACCCGGATCTCTCCGCCTGTTGCCACCGCGACGATCATCGACGGCGCCAGGAACACTAGTGAATTGACGGCGCTGCGCATGCTCGCAAAGCTGGCGGCGACGGCGCCCGAGGCCAGGTCGACAATGGTCACCGCGCCTGTGCTGCGACCGATGGCCAGCTGCGACGAGTCGGGAGAATAGCGCAGCGCGGTGACTCTTGATGTGCCGGTAATCCGGTCCGGCATGGCCTGCGCGGCATGAAGGCCGAACCGGCGTACGCTGCCATCGGACTGGCCAAATGCCATCTGGCCCGAATCCTCCGAGAATGCGAATGCAGTCCCTGTTTCGGACGGGCCAACGAGCGGATACTGTTTCTTGCTCGACATGCTCACGAGTCCGAATGCCTGCGCTTCGCCGACCGCGGCGAGCCAGGCGCCGTCGCGGCTGAAGGAAAGGCTGGTCGCGGGGTGCGGCAGTTTGCCTATCACGTCGAAGGCGCCGCTTCGGGCATCGTAGTGGCGTAACTCCGTTCCGTACGACAGGGCCAGAGATTTGCCGTCCGGCGCTACTGCAGTCGCCGCGCTACGTACCGGTATGCCCTGCGGCAGCTCGGAAACGGCCCAGCCGCTCTCGGCGCGCAGCAGCGTCCCGCCGCCGCCGATGCTGCCCGACCAGACTACGCGGCCATCGGTGCTCATGTCGACATAACGCTCACGCTCGGCGGAGCGATAGAGGGACTCGACGCGCGCGCCGGCGAGATCAATCCGCAACACCTCGGTATCAGTGCGCACCAGTAGCGCGGAGCGGGTGATGTCTTCTGATGCGGCAACCGGGATGAGTACTTTGGCAGCAATGTCTTTTTCGTCGCCGGTGCCAGGTGACACCATGCGAATGGTTCCCGAGAACAATCCGGCAGCAATGCGCATGCTACCGTCGATTGCCATGCCGGTCATCCCGTCCACAAATTTCCAGCGGCGCGGCGCCTCCTTCTTAAGGTCGGCGAACTGCAGTTCTCCATCGCTGGTGCCTGCGAACAGACCGCTGCCATTGGCGGAAAACTGAAGCAGCCGCAGGCCGTCGTTGGATTTCAGGACTACCCGCGCCGGCGCAGCTTTCGTGAATGTCCTTATGCTTACGTTGCCTTTGTAGGCCATCGCGATGGCGTCAGCCCGGGTACTCAGGGCTACGACAAGGTGCGGATGTCCCAGTCCAGGCAGAATCTGACGTTGCGTGCATCCGTTGAACAGGTCGATCTCGGCGACGGCGCCGGAATTGGAGGCGATCAGTACTTTCTGTCCATCCGGATGAAACAGAAAATCCTGATTGCCGTAATTGTCACCGGGGCGTTCATCCAGCGGCGCGGCGCAGGCCGCGCCGCTCAGCGCAATCGGCTGCCAGCTTCTCGCATCGAACAACATCAGGATGCCAGCCTTGGTCACGGCACCGACCATAGTCTGGTCGGCGCTGAGAGCGATTCGTTCCAGCGGAGGTAGCGGCGGCGGCACGCGCCGTCTGCCATCGACAATTCCGGCAACTTCCAGTGACGCACCGCCATACGGAAGCATCACGATCTCGCCCGTCAGGTTGTTGACCAGCATTGATGCAAGGCCCGGCGCCTTTGCCGACGGCGGCGTGATTTCACGTGACAGGCCGCTTTCGTGATTCCAGACCAGCGTGGTTCCGTTCATGTCCGAGGAGACCAGCAGCTTGCCACCCGCGATGAAGGCCAGATGCGTTACTGGCATCCGGTGTCCACTCTGGGGTTCCAGCGTCGGCAGGTCACCTGCAGGCGCCGTCTGGCACCACGCCACGCTGCACAGGCCATAAACAATCGCACTCACAAGTAACTGAAATATCCGCATTTTCGCCCCTTATAAATGACCAGTCGATCCAGCTAGATCATCGCCCTTCAGATTTCAGTTGCAACCATTTATTAACCAGTGCGATGTTTAAACAACACTATTCTTGAGGCGATAATGTATTTACAATTTTTTTTGAATCTGCGTTATATTTGGATTTCCTCGGATTGACGGGAAGTTTATATGCCTGGTTTAACGAAAGGAGCGCTCTTCAGCGCTGCACGCATTTTCATGCTGACTGCTGCGGCATGTACCCTGATCCCGGGTTGCAGCAGCCTGCGCCCTAAAGTAGCGGACAGTGCAAACAGCTCTGCGCAGGAGGTCGCCGCCAAGCTGTCGTCGGCGCCCTCGGCAAAGGCAGTCAATTTTGACCAGATGAAGGCAGTTGTCGCAAAGCTGCGTGCCGACATCGTTACTCAGGCCGAAGAAAAGAATGGTCAGTCATGGAACGCCGGTCTGACGACTCTGGTTGGTGGTTCGATGGCCACCATTGGTTCGGTCGCGTCGCGCCGCGGCCTGACCAATACCGGCATCGTCCTGGCTCTTCTTGGACTTGCCGGTGACCAGTTCTACAAGCCTGTGAACACGATCGATGTTCACATGGATGCCGACAGCAGGTTGATGTGCATCGCCGATGCCACGTTCAATCTGACCGAAGAAGATCGCGCTGCAGCGGCGAATACCAACTTTGACGGTGCCGATGAGGCACGCAAGGCGGTCGACACGATGAACGCAACGATCAATGCGACGCTGCTGTCGTACCGGCGGAGCCTGCTGGGCATCCGCCCTGGCACTCCCACCCGCGAGGAAATCATCGGTTTCATGAAACGTTATGCGGAAGATCAGGCTGCAGGTGGCGCGAAGGGCGTGCCGTCACAGGACAGGGATCAGCAGGAACTGGCTGCGAAGACAAAAAAATTCAGCGGCCTGTCGACTACGCTCCAGGCCTGCGTGAAGCTGGGAGTTCCAGTTACCCGATAGACATGTAACCCTTGGTCGCAGTGCTAACATGGAAGGGCCCCGAGATGACGTTCACGTTGAAGACGTTCGCCGCGCTTGTCCTGCTTGCGGTTTTCGCTGTCCATGCTGGTGGCGCCGCGCCACCACAAGCCGCGGTCAGGCGTTTCGCCCTGCTGGTCGGCGTCGACGAGTATGCGCAGCCAGCAGCGGCGTCGGCGAATATTTCCAGTCTGCGCGGTCCCGCCAACGACGTCGCCGAAATGAAGGCCCTGCTGGTGGACAAATACGGATTTGCTCCCGGCAATCCGGAAATCGTCACCCTGATCGGCAAACAGGCGACAGTCGCTGCCATTGAGACGGCATTCAAGTCCCACCTGGTGGAAAACGCCAGGAAATATCCTGGCTCGAAAATCGTGTTTTACTTTAGCGGCCACGGCTCCCAGTCGCGCGATCTGGACGGTGACGAAGGTGACGGCATTGATGAGACGATCGTTGCGCACGACAGTCGCATGCCAGGCAAAAATGACATACGTGACGACGATATCGAAGTGTGGTTGCAGGCGCTGGCGGCACATACCAGAAATGTCACAGTGATCTTTGACAGCTGCAATTCCGGTGATGCGACGAAAGACGTTCGCATTCAGGCCCGCGGCGTTCCACCCAATCCGAATACCGACCCGAATGGCGTGAAGCCAGTGTTTGCCAAGGGCGTCCAGAAAGGCGGTATGTTCAACAACCAGCCGGCCTATTCATTCATTTCCGGTTCGCTCCCTCACGAACTGTCGAACGAAGGCTTGGTGCTCGACGAGAAGGGTGTCCCCCACTACCGGGGCTTTCTGACACACTACCTGGTTATGGCGCTGCGCTCAGATCCGACTTTGACGTATGAACGCGTGGTGGAGCGCATCGGGCCGGAAATCTCGCAACGTGCCCCTTCCCAGCATCCTCAGGCGTACGGCAACGCGCTGGTCCCGTTCCTTGGGCTGTCCGAAAATCAGGAACAGGCTTTTATTAAAATCATCGGCCCGCTAGCGGGAAACATGCTGACGATCCGTGCCGGCGAAATTCTGGGCATTGGTCCGGGTACGATGTTCGCCGTGTATTCGGCCAAGACCAAGCGGTTGGTGGGAGAGGCAGGGAAAATCGCAAACGCCCGCGCGGTTAAAGTGTCCATGGATACCTCGCAAATCGAACTGTTCGGCACACCAGTGCCAGAGGTGACTCCGGACGACAAGGTCGTGATGGTTACCCCGTCGACATCCCGCGACCGCCTGCCGGTGCTGTTGAGTGTGCTGCCGCAGCAGTCCAACTCTGCAGGCGACAGTCAGATGCTCGCCCGCGTGCGCGAGCTGCTCAAGGACGATCGCCTGGTTCAGCCTGCGAGCACAGAGGACTGGAGCATTGCGATACAGCGAGGTTGCGTGACCACTGCCGGAGAGCTGACTCCTTCGGGTCGCCTTGCATCCGCGCCGGCGTCGTGCAGGCCGGCCTATTATGTGGCACCGGTGGATAACCGCGACCGTGCTCTTGCCGATATTGTCGCCAGTGATGCTGCGGTCAATACCGTTGCAGAGCGGCTCGCCTCTTTCATTTCGCTGAAGGCGAGGCAGGATAATCTGCGAAAGATCGTAAATTTTCGGTCTCCGCTGAATGACAGGGTCACCGTCACGCTGGTCCGCACGGTCGACAGGAAGGGCACTGCCGCCGTGCAGGAGTTTGGACCGACCGAGGTGCCCACGCTGTCAGTCGGTGACAAATTCCAGATCAAGGTGGCCAACGGGAGCGACGAGGACCTGTACGTTGCAATCCTTGGGCTGGGAACCAGCGGCAGGACAGCATTGTTTTCTATTTCAAAAAATGGCGAGCTGGTTCAGAAGAAAACCACCATCATGACCAAACCGGCGCTAATAGCAGGCAGGCCATATGGCCTGGAATCCTATAAAGTTTTCCTGTCGACGCGCCCGGACGTTGACTACCGCGTTCTCGAATCAATGGGCTCGAGAACCACGACTGGGAAGTCAGCATTTGACATGATGCTAGCCGACTACTCCAATGCCGGTTCAAGAGATGCAGCTCCTGTGCCGACTCTCAGCCTGGACGAGTGGACAACGAAGATGGTAAGTGCTGTGATTGTAAAATGAGCCCGACTGTTCCACAACGGCGTACTCTGGTCAGGGCCCTGACCCTCGCGTCATTGTTTCCGCCGATGTGCGGACGCGTCCGTCACGACGCTCCCTGCATACCTGTCTATCTGACCAGCATTATTTTTCTTGAAGATGAAAAAGCAAGTGCTGCGCAGGGTGAGCAGAAATGCCCTTCTCATCAGAAGGAATCACAACTGACGGAGGTCTCTGATGGGCCGATGGACCATCTGACCGGGCTGCCCGCCTTGCCTGCGCAACAGCCGTCTGGGAATGTTAGCCAGGATAGACACTGTTTGCATCCTTACTCCCCGGCGGCATCTCCCGGACTCTCGCGATTCGCTCCCCATTGACGGGGGCTGAATGCGTAGAGCCGGCCCGCATGCCTGTCCCTCGTAATCTCCCGTCGTCTGTTGCCGGGCAAACGTCCCTGTGTGGGCGATCCTGCCGTAGTCCCGCCTATGGCGCCTGAACAGGTGCTCTAGGAGTGCGGTCTTGGCCAACAGGGGTTGGCTTGTGCTTTATTTTTCAAAAATACTTTTTTGGGAAGAGTAGGAATCCAGTAGCCGATTTCAGTGAGCTGGTTCGCCGAGCAAGGAGTGTCGCCGGCAGGCGCGCGCCCGAGCGTCGACTATAGTTATTCATAGTGGGCGCTTTGCAAATCCTGTTTTGCCGGTCGTTCGCGACCATTCCGGCTTGTTTTTCCCCTGTATTTCGCTGTCGTTGTTAATCCCCGCTGCGCAGCGATAATCCCCGGGTTTGTCGTCGAAAATCCCCCAAGTCAGCCATGGCAATTGCCCGGATTTCCAGGGCTTTCCCGGACCGCTTGCACAAGATGTGGCTGGTCCCGCCGGTCTGGGTGGCAGTTGTGACGTTACAGGCTTTACGCGCATGCCTGCAGTCCGGGGCGCAGCCATGTCGTGCATTGTCACCGGTCACTTCCCCTTTTTATAGACAGGTTATTGATGCGCCTCACTTCAACGTGGCCAGACGGCAACAGTACGCAACGCCAGTCAGGCAGCATGTCAATTGCATGTATTGCAGAACGCAGCATCACTTCCCTGCTGCGTCCTGTACTGCCTGTCGCTTCGCCGTACCAGATGTGGGCCTGAAGACTGCTAAACACCAGTTTCCTGGTCGAGCCAGAGCGAATCCGGCCGCTGAGATAGGCATGCAAGGCCCTGGCCCGTTCGTCGGGTAAAGTCCTGCGCTCTTCGAGCGAGATTTTGATGAAATGCTTTCCAGACATGGCATCCGTATTCCGCCGATTCAGTGCAACAATCAGACTGTTATCGTCGCCAATGATCCAGGACAGAATCTGCGACTCGGATTCGATTCCGTCACAGCGCTCCCAGATTCTGGTTTTCGCAAGTCTTTCCATGGACTTTATAAGGCTGGCGGTGTTGTTTCCTCCATGCGAACTGTAGCCGGCAGCCCTTTCGACAGCTCTCCAGGTAGTAATTACAACAGCAATATTGAACAGGGGGCCGGCACAGGAAAGCCGTTTGAGCAGCTTCCCCTTAACGCCATTCGCGTTATCTGGATCGATGGAAAACGACTGTTGTCCTGCAATCGATAGTAGTGCCAGGAGCAATGACTGCTCAGGAATGCCTAGTACCTCCGGTCCATACCATCGAAGAACTGAATTTCCAAATATGCTCGAAACTTCCAGTTTTCTTCGCGGCAGTCTGGATTTTTGAAGGGTCAGGAAAACCGGAGCAATTGCCAGCGCCGGTTCCTGAATCGCAAAATCACACCGCATATCACCAGTCACTGTTTCTCTCCTTCAGAGCACGTACCCCGTGGGACTTTGTGTCCGGGCTGTTTCTGCGCGTATCCGCCTGTTTACCCTTCAGGTGGGTATGGGCCAATACTCCGCCATCAAGCCGCCTGAACCAGATCGCCTCCTGGGGCGCCATATAGTTGGATTTGGAAAAATCCAGGCACGCATATGATTTTTTCTGATCTGAAAACCCGTGGAAGCTGGCCGCTTTCTCTGACATGGCAGAAAGGTTCACCTGCCATCGGACGGAATCCGTGAGGGCACTGGAACCGCGTGATGCTGCTGCGGAACCCGTGGTTTCGTTAAACATGGAAGCTTTCCCGACGTGGTGGGCCACTATGACGGCTGCACCAGTGCGTTTGGCCAGATCTTCCAGCACCTGCACGATGTGGGTCATTGCCGCCGAACTGTTTTCGTCCCCATCATGCAACCGGCGTAGCGGATCAATAATGATCAGCCGTGCGCCAGCACAAAACCGGCTTAAAACGTCAAGAAATGGCGTCGTAACCCCATGTTCAACCAGAAGCACAGACTCTCCGGCGGCCGGCACAAGCATGAGGTTTGTGTCAAGCAGCGCCATAAAGTCGCTATCCGCTCCAGTGTCTGCAAGGGGGAGAGAGCTGGTATGTTTCGCGCGCTCAAGGTCCAGCCACTTCATGATTGCATGCAGACGGATAGAAAGGATGTCAGCCGACTCTTCTGCGGCCAGAAGTACGACACGCCCAGGTGAGCCACATGGAATGAGCGGGTTGCCGAAAGCAGGTGACCCTGTAGCCAGCGCCATGCCCAGCTGGATGAGCAGCATCGTTTTACCAATGCCTCCAGCGCCTACTATTGTTCCGACCGACCCGGCCGTCAGCCCGGGAAGAACGAAGTCAAGTGCTGGCGCTTTCATGCGAAGGGTGGCGCGTATGCCAAGAGGAGTCAGATTCTTCACTTAGGGTTCTCCCCGAGACGCCCCATGTGGCCAGCCCGCCGGTTTCCAATGTCGACCTGTCGCCACCGTAGCAGACACGTCCCCGGAATGTTGACGCCGCGCGGGATGGCAGACGGATTTCGCTTCAGATCTTTTTTGAGGGTTTCTGGACTGCGATAGAGGAGAGCGCCCAGCTCGTCTAAGTTGATTAATCCGGTTTTCATCAGATGCTCTTTCAATGAGGTAAAGGTATGGGTCGACCTCAGTACGGGGCCGACAGAACATGCCAGTAGATGTCATGTACGTGGGCGGTATACAGACCGGAGTTATATGTGCGGAAGCTGGTAGTCTGAGGCAGTAGCCGCCATCGTTGACTGCTTGCGGCTGGGGAAGGCTCCGGCCGCCGGTACCGTTCTTCAGGCAGCGGCTCAACGGGCGGCAGCACCCTGGAATTGTTGTCCCGCGAGATGCTGCATCTGCTGCACCGTTGCTTTTTTAAAATACTTTCTGTATCGCATCACGCCGGTGCGGCGTTCCCATAAAGTGACGTGGGTCCCCGGACGCCATCGCTACGTGTTATGAGTCTGGAGAAAGCGCCCCTATGACCAGGTGTCTTAGGGGTTTTTTTCGTCTACGTTCCTGAAGGAGGGCTTCTGCTCTTTAAAAAACCGACGGTTGGACAGCCGTACACATCTGGTACAAAAACCGGCGCCACGAAGTAGACCACTCCTGATTATCGTCAAGTTAAAAATATAAGGTCATTCCGCCGGCAATGACTTCAGTGAAAAACTGCGTTTTTGAACCGGGGCGCACATGATTTTTTTGGCAAACCACCAGGATTGTTTCGCCCGAAGAGAAAAAACCCGTTTTTACCTATACAGCATGGGGAGAATGGTCATCTCCCTCGTTTGAGGTAGACCGCAACCGCCGAGCGGCCTGACAGTAAAGGTTAAAACCATGAAGGATAATACTTTTCTCGTTCTCGATTCCAGTACCCGCAGTGCGGTTGTCGGTAGCATTCGGAAAGGAGGAAAGCGGCTACCGGCCACGGCTCACCGGGCTACTGTCGGCCTGGATATCTGTGCTGGCGAAAAACCTGGCCGTGCTCAGGTCTGACAAGAACATTTATTTCCCTCGGGTTTAACCTTATGCTGGCGCCGGTTTCGGGATTTATGAATTTGGCAAGCCACGGGAGGCACGACATGTCCTTTATTGATACATTATTCTCAATTGTACTTCTAATAATTTCTTTTTTTGCTTTACTTGGAGCAATTGACTATATAGTCGACAGCGTTTCTATATTTAAAGAAGCGATTCGGAAACGACGCGAACGGAAGAGGAAGTAGGTTTCTGATTTATTCTGGCCCCAATCCCTGGGGTCTTCTTTTTGGTTTTCGTTCAATTCTTATTGAAATTAAAATAAAATGCTGAAATTTAAATCCCGTTTGATCCGTGATGGTGCGTTAATTCGTAAGCCTTCGGCGGAGCTGCCACTGATGCTGTCAATCGAAGTGGTTCTCAATTCATGTTTTTAGATTGATTATTCTATTTTGGCAATGAAGGGAGCCTTGAAATATTTTTGTTCCAGCGCGGCCATGCAGTGGTCGTAACGCCCGGCAAGTTGCACGGAGGATTTGATAATAATCAAAGTTTTTTGAATTAAAAAGCAATCGATTGAACTGAAAATGGTTGTGATGCATCAATTTTTTGTATGATCTTGGCTGTAGAATTTTTTGGGAGTTACCAGGGGAATTTATCTGTCTCTAAGAGAGAATGACATGCCGAAATCCTGCACTCGCGCTCCCAAGACAGTCTGGCATATCTCCTGCCAGGTTGGCACCAGTTCGCAAAGTTTCAGATTCCAGCGTGGTGCTTTTGCTGTCATGACAGCAATTTTACTTCCGGTCATTCTCGCCCTATGTGGAGTCGCAATCGAACTGGGCATGATTTACAACCGGAAGGTCGAACTCCAGACAGCGGCCGACATCATCTCGTTCGCAGCTGCTGCGAAATTAAACGGAACGGTGCAGGGGATCGCCGCCGCCCGGACAGCTGCAGAGCAGGCAGCAACCAGCCTGCAGTACGGGTATTCAACCTCAAATGTCAAATGGGACGACGACGCGATTCGTTTCAGTTCCCGTCCGGACAGTGAGACATGGCTCGATGCCGGTGCCGCTGCGACGACCATGAATGCCTCAAAGATGTTCTTCGCGCGTGTCGACACGAATAAACTGGATGGCGAACCTGGCAGGATTGGCACGTTGTTTCTCCGCATATTTCCCTCTGTTCCAGAGTCCACTCAGGTACAGAGCCTCGCTACTGCCGGGCGTTCCTCGATAAACGTCACGCCATTGGCCATCTGTGCAATGTCGGATCAGCCGGCGAGCGCGCGCAGTACCGAACTTGTCGAGTATGGATTTCGCCGGGGAGTGAGCTACAACCTGATGAAACTCAATCCCGGTAGTCAGTCCACCGGCGCAAATTATCTTGTCAATCCGCTCGCGTTTCCAGGATCTCCAGGCTCCTCTGTGATGGAGAGAATGGATGTTGTGAGGCCTTTTGTCTGCACAGGGACAATGGGTGTTCCAACCTTGTATGGTGGAACAATTACGGTTGAGCGTGGTTTTCCCCTGACCTCTTTGTATCGCCAGCTGAACTCCCGCTTCAACTCGTACACGGCCCCATGCCTGTCCTCCACTTCCCCGCCGGACTCGAATATCAAGCAGTTCGACAGTGCCACGGTGTTCACATGGATGGACAGCGCCCCGACAGCCCAGTCTGCCGAGTCGAGGAAATACGGTGGCAGGCTGCTTACTGTTGCAGACATGCCGGTCGTTGACATTCCTGCCACCACAACGGGCGGCATGTATGGCCCCTTGTGGGTGTATGCACGGCCTGTCATCAAGGATTCGAGATACGTGGAAGGGGCGCAGGAACCCGCGACCGGATATGGCAGGTTCACTGCCACGGACTGGCCCACCCTTTATACCCCGGGCGCCCAGCGGGTCAAATCAGGTTTTTCCTATCCATTGACGCCGTACTCGACAGCGTCGCATATTGATCCTCCGACCGGGGCGACCGGCGTGGCAAATCGCCGGGTGCTCAATATTCCGTTATTGAGATGCCCGATTATGTCGGGAGCAGGCTCGGTCCTGAGAGCAGATGTGGTTGCCATAGGAAGATTTTTTATGACTGTCTCAGCAACAGAAACCGACGTATATGCCGAATTTGCAGGCGTGGCCCATCCGGCCTCACTGAGTGGAGAGGTGGAGTTGTATCCATGAAACACGAATTTGCATTGTTCAGGCGACAGTTGCAGAGAGGTTCAGTTGCTGTTGAAGCTGCGTTGTGTATCACTTTTATCCTGTTGCCACTGGTTTTTTCCGTGTTCATATTAGGAAAATTCTTCTGGTATTACACTACTTCACAGAAGGCCATTCACGATGCCACGTTCTACATGGCCCGCGCGCCCCTCGCCGACGTCCAGGGGCAGGGCGCCGGAGTTCTTGCGATGGATATCATAAAACAGGAGACTGCCGACTTCATGCCGGACACGCTTACTGAACCCGCGATCGCGTGCGGGTATACGACAGGAAATTCGGTCAGATTCAGACCTTGTCTGACGGCCGGAAATCCGCCGGTTGCAGTATCGGCTTCGATCAATCTCATCGTTTCCAACCCCCTGTATGCGGCTATGGGCCACTCGGCGACCATGCGGGAAATAAACGTATTCATTGGTCTGGAGATGCCGTATGTCGGCAGGTAAAAAAGCAGGTGACTGTCCTGTCTTTATTACTCCAGTCCGTCAATCCGGTATTGCAGCAGTAGAGTTCGCTCTCCTGGCCATCTTTTTCCTGACTCTTGTATTCGGAATAATGGAGCTTGCACGGGTAGTCTATCTGTTCAACACCCTGCAGGAGGTCACCCGGCGTGCGGCAGCGATGGCGGCGAATTCCGGTTTCGGGGAGAGCTCCATAAACAGAATCCGTCGGCAGGCACTTTTTCGGGACGTAAATGACCGCCTCATTCTGGCCGACTTCGTCACCCCGGATCATCTGAAAATCGAGTACCTGTCCGTCTCGCGGGATGGGGCTACCTCGACTCTCGCAATGCAGCCCGCAGCTCCGCTACCATCAACACCGGCGCAGAACTATCTGAACTGCCTTACGACTCCGTACGGTTCCGGGTGTGTGAAACTGGTTCGGGTCAGTGTCTGTCAGCCAGGCAAGGCGGACTGTCAGGCTGTTCCTTATCAAATGCTATTCCCATTAGGGAATTTTTCTGGACTAACGCTTCCTCGCTCGATAACAATTGCGCCTGCTCAAACAATGGGAAGAAAGTCCGGTGATTTGCCTGAACTGTGAGATCGATTGATGTCAGCCATATCGGCTGGTAGGTACATTCCTGCACTGGTCGACTCCCCGTTAGTGTGCTGATGGAAGGGAGAGCTGCCAGGCCCCGTATTTCCTGCTGGTCGGGCTGTTCGCGGGTCCAGGAAATCGCTTTAAAAGTCAGTCTCCGTTGCATGACATTCTATGCAGCATAAATGTAATTGCAGAAATGAATTCTGTGGTACGGCATGCTCCGCTTGGGCTTTTTGCAAGAGAGGGTAATCGCCGGTTGAACAGCGCCACAACCCCTCGGATTTTGTGAAAGGGGTCATCTCCGCGATTTTGGGATGGAAAACGGTGTGCTCCGCACGTCCCCCATCATGGCATTTTGCCAGCTACAATAGTCGGGCCAGCAGCTGGCGCGGATTCCTTTCGCGCGGTTGCTTGCTTGAGTCCGATCTTTCATGAAAACAAGCCTGCACATAAAAACTGTTTTCCATACCGACGCCGGACGGCAGGACTGGTGGCCGCTGGAGATGCTGGCAGGAGCAGCGCGTTCGGCAGTCATGCTGACTGCAAAACACGGTCGGGCTTTTGCGCGGCCCGACAGCCTGATGCCGGGTTTTCGTATAGACAGCCTCGACGACCTTGAGCTTCTGGCCCCTCACGGCGAGCATCTTCTGGCGCTCCTCAAAAGTAAGGCCCAGGGCGTGCTGGAGACCCTGACAATGCCGGGTTTGCTGGACAGACGGCCCGATTGCCACGCCACTTTTGATGTACTGTTTGCAGCTGCGGATCAGCTCCAGGAAGCTGCCACGACTGCACAGCAGATTGCCGGAGCATGCGTCACGTCCGTGAGCTGCGAAGCCGGCGTCATGCGCGCCTGGCCTGGCCTGGCATCGCTCGTACTTGCCTGGAATTCGCTGCTGGCGGATGCCGCCGAGAGCTACGTGCGCTTTGTGGAAGCGATTCCGGACGAACTGGAACGTATTCTGGCGGTCGTGCGTGCCGGCGAATCTGCGGACTTCATGCTCAAATTCAATATGTCTCTCGATACAAGCGCCGCGCACGAGGCACTCATGCAGATAAAGGCGGACCAGGAACTCACGGTCGAAGCCGGGGGATGTACCGGCACGCGGGCAGGCAAGGTATATGCGCTCATCAATCCGTCCATGCCAGGGCTAGTCAAGATTGGCAAAACAACGCGCAACTCGGAACGGCGGGCCGGTGAGCTCGACACCACCGGAGTGCCGACGCCATTCACCGTTCTGTACGAAGCGGATGTGGTGGACTGCCACGAAGCCGAGCGGCAGGTACACGCAGCGCTGGCATCGTTTCGTGTATCAGGCCGGCGGGAGTTCTTCCGGGTCGAACCCAGGCACGCCGTCGCCGCCCTTTTCGCGCTATCCGCCGGGGAATCCGGGTAGCGCGGGCACAGTCATTGTCATTCAAATGAGTGGTATCGGCCAGAAGTGCGATGCGATCGCCAGAGAATGTCATTTTGATGCATGGCCCAGGCACTTTTGCCCGGAGACCTTAAACACCTGCATGGCCAGACGTCGAACAGGCAGAAAGGACAACCTCACGATTGCCCTTTCTGCCACTACACTGCAGGCGCCCTGAAACGCTGATTATTTCTTGGGAGGGTTGTTATCGCGACCGCCTCCAGACTTCTCTCCATCCTGTTTACTAGGCCAGTTCGGTTGTGTGCTCATGATGACTCTCATTAAATGCCCTGATCGGATCCTGCCGGCGGCAGGGCTAAAGCCGACGGAGGTTCGGTGCATCGTGCACCGACAGCATGATTCTGGGACCAGCGGTCGGGGAGGGCCATGAAAGACCCCGTACCCCGGAAAACAGGAGGAGGGCAGGCAGGGAGCGCAGGGGTCCGGGGTTTTTCATCGACTGCCGTTCGCTTCCGCCTGATACTGGCCTCCTTTTCAAACACCGCTTTGTGACCATGGCCCGCATCCCCTCCCCTGAACAAATTTTCCTCGAGGTCCACCAGAGCCTTGGCCTCGAACGCCCTGCGTCGAAACACATCAGGCAGTTCACCCGGCTAGGCTTCCCGTTGCTCCGCCACAGGCAATTCGCCGATGACCTCCTGGACGGGATTTTTTCTGCGCTTGAAATGGATGACCAGGCCAGGGCGGACGCGCAGCTCAATATAGATGAGTGGATCGCATTCGACACCGGCGTCGCTGCGCACACATGGACGCATGCGGCCACCCAGCAGCAGGTACTGTGGTATCTCATGGCATATTCCTGGGTGCCGGGTCTGGCCCGCCGCCTGGCCTTCTGGAGTCTTGCCGGATCCGAGCGCGGCGTCCCCTTCGACGCGGGAATGCCGGGCGGCGCCTTCTGGTTTTTGCCGGCCTGGGACCAGTCCGCGGGTACAGTCCGGCTACCGGTAGAAGAAGTGATCGAGTGGCTTCTCGACCTTCTCGGAAACCAGTCGTTTGAACATGCTGCAAACGCACTTCAGCACGAGCAGGCCCATCGCAAAAACATGAATGCCCTGCGGACGCTGCAGGGTTGGCGGCTCGAGGGCAGACTGCCACAAAGTGCCAGAGTAATTGACGGGCTGTTCCATGACGGGGCAGAGCTTGTTTTTCATGGTGCGTTTCATCTGTCTGCAGGAGCGCCAGAGGACAAACAGTTCGCCGCTGCCCTAGGGTTCGTTCGTGGCAGAAAGCTGACTCCCGAGGCGCTGGCGCTCGAGATTCCGCTGCAGGCCACTTTGCTTCATACAATAGTTGACGGGAATGGCTCCCCGCAGGAAAACCGTACGTTTGTCCAGGCACTTGCGACCCGCTACGCGTCACCGTCCATGCGAAGGGTACGCCAGAGACTGCGCGTCGCCCGCATGGTTCAGGATGCATACCAGCGCCTGGTGACGGCACTGTGTGCTCCGGGCGTTACCTGCAGATGCGCCGAACCATCGCAGAACCGGCTCCTGCCGCTGCTTGCTCTTTTTCAAACCGTGTACAACCTCACGATACAGTCGTATGGGCAGGGAAGCACCACTGCCGGGCAGGACAGCTTGTTCGAATCGAAATTTGCGCCTTGGGACAGATGTGACCTCATGCTTTCAATCATGCCGTCAGCACGGGGGCTCGGCCACCGGCTGCTTGGTGAGCGTCTGACAAGACGGTTCATGGTACTTGGTCCCGATGTTCCGCTTCCCGGGCTCATCCCGTTCGGGGAACCGGATCATGCTCGGTCCATAGCGGAAGAGCGGATTGACATGCTCAACTCCGAGGCGGACGAGGATGCACGCATTGAAGCACTCCGGAAAACGGCTGGCACGCTGCCGGCGCCCGAGGCCGTGCAGGAGCTCGCGGCGGAGGACAGTTACCTGGTAGTCAGCCAGCTGGCGGTGTCTCACGCCCTGCCGGCAGAAATCCGGGCCCTGGCGGCCAGCCGTATGCGCACGCTGGCCGTCACGCCGGCACAGACTGCCGGGGCGCTGGTTGCCGAACTGGCGCTGCATCTTGTCCATTCATCTCCGGCACTTGCAAGGGATGCGCAGTCAAGGAATGCAGCTCTGCTGGAGGAACTCGGGACTGTCGACAGGGATGGGACGTGGAGCGCTCCCTTCCTGCGGCTCAGGGCAAGACACCGTCTCATGCTGAACGATTTCGAGGGTGCCGCCGAGGACTACCGCTCGGCGCTGAACGCATGTTTTGAACGGAACTACGGAATGCTTCAGGCTGACATTGCAGAAGAGGGGCTGGCCACAGAAGTCGCAATGCGGGGGCTGGACCGCAAAACGCAGGACTACTGGTACCGCCATATCGTCACTTTGACCCAGGGCGCGTTACTGTTCGAGGACATGGCAGTGCAGTGCGAAGATTATTTCTGGGCGGGACTTTATCGGCCCTATGCCGGCGTCGAAGCCAGAACGGGGCAGCTGACGGAAGAACTGAAGGAGCTTCTCGTGCGTACCCTGAAGACTGTTCACGATGCCGGCCTGCCCGGGCTCAGGTCGTGGCTGCTCAGGCACGAGAAAAAGCTCCGGTCACTCAGGCTGAAGGACGTGCGCAGGGACAGTCTCCTTCTGCTCTGGATGAAGCATCTTACGCATCTGGAACAGATGGCGCGCAGGCCTGTGTTGCTCGGTGCCCTGCGGCCGGGCAGGGAGCGTCCTGGAGTGGTTGTGAGAAAGGCGATCCGTGTTCTCGTTGAACTGTGGCCGGAACAGGTGCGGACCTGCGACTTCAAGCGGCAGACGCCCCTCATGATCGCAGCAGACAGTGGAGATGCCGGGCTGGCCAGAGAGCTTGCCAGCCTGTCCGAAGTCGACGCACAGGACTATCTTGGCAGGACCGCACTGCATGCTGCGGTAGCCGGAGCCTCATCCGAATGTGTCAGGCTCGTGCTTGATCTGAATCCTGATGTTGAAAAGGTTACTGTTGATGAAGAGCAGACGGCGCTGCATACCGCGGTCCGGTTTGGGAACCTGGAGGCGGTTGCACTGATCGCTGATGCATTCCCGTGTCGCCTGGGCAAGGTGAACGCTGCCGGCCATACC
>Ga0308157_10001270_pt1 | contig 55406 bp, 66 predicted proteins | sample PhyBR1_FD_201035 | JGI IMG/M metagenome (GOLD analysis project Ga0308157, IMG submission 201035) | Phyllosphere microbial communities from UC Gill Tract Community Farm, Albany, California, United States - DLSLB.R1 | ecosystem: Host-associated > Plants > Phyllosphere > Unclassified | place: USA...
TCATCAAATTTTCTATGCATTTCTACAAACCGAGCGTAGCGAGCTCTCATTCACCATAAAAAACAAACAATAAATGAAATTTAAAATTACTGTCTAAATCTGTCTCGCTTTAAAGGTAGCAACTCCACAGGCCCTATATCTCCTTATTTGAGCGACTGTTGGAGATCTAAAGCACGCGCTAAATGATCTCGTACAGTCACATAGGTCCTTTCGGCAAAGCTTTGTAATTCCACATCATGTACATCTTTTTTACCAATCTCCATTAATAAAAGGGCCTCCTTGTGGAGCTCTAGTACCGAGCCGACATAGACTAGATTAAATTCAGCTCCAGTTTTGGTTTTTAGGTCATCAATTTTTTTTTGATGCTCCGTAGGCAATACAACCGGTAAAATCATTTTCTTCTCAAGGGCAATATCCTGAAGTTCCTTGTAAACCTTTGAGTGATCATCGATCATGAACTGGGCAAATTCTTTAACAGTAGAATCATTGGATTGTTGCAGGGCTAAATTAGCAAGTGCCATTTCAGCTAGTTCATTCCCTGCCGCATCAATCGCAAAACTTGTATCTCCTTGTAAGGCGTACTGGGGTTTGTTATCGAAATTACCCGTCTGCTTATTTGCAGCGGAATCTTGGGCCGCTCCACTATAACTACTACCTCCACTACAGGATATGACAACACCCTTCAAGAAAAGAAGGATCGCTAAATAAATACATTTTTTCATATTTTATCTTTTAAGGTTATTCGAGACCTATATGTTGTTATTTATTTAACAACCTTGTCCCTGATTTGTTCCTCACCGTTTTTGACCAATATCGACAGTTCGACCGTAGGAGGATTAAATGTATTTCAATAGAATTACCAAAACTTAGGATGACAATGACGATGATATACAATTTCGTAGTTGTTTTGCTTTTTGGCGCTACTTTCATATTTGTTGAAGTAAATCTAACCTGTTTCTCTTCAGTACCTTTTTTTTCTAAATAGATGTTTTTTGAAATTAGCGTATTAATATGTTGTTCTTTTTTTGAAAAGCATTTGGAAGAGGCTCGCTTGGATACAAAGGCACATAAAAATTCGTAATCTAATAAACTCTCAGGGATAGATAGGTTTATACATTTATTTTAAATTTAGTTAAACTATTTTTTTCTTTCATAGTCATTAACATTAGAAAGCCTTTTACCCATTTCTATTAAAAACTGACGTTATGAAATTCTTGAATTACTGCTACTTTTTAATTGTATTTCTATTTGGTTTCTATCAAAAAGCTAAAGCTAAAGCTGTTTTATCTTATCATTCTGAGGTAGTATCAAAGGATTCGATTCACAACGAGAATGAAGCTCTCTTCTACCGGGTAGGGGAAAATCAACTCTTAGAATTGATATATAATGAGATCTTCGGTGAATATATTGGCAGCACGGTTCTTTGGTTAAATATCTTTAGCGATGACGCATTGTTAAATTTTAGTAATAGTGATTACTTAGTGATTGAAAATAACAGGTCCGGGGGATTTGAAATCTATGACGAAGAAAACAACTTTGTTGCCATTGCTCCGGATTTGCAAGATTATTATTCTCTTGAAACAGGTAAAGGTGAATGGGTAAAATCAAGGACAAACGGTTTAAACAAAACTTATTTCAGTACTGATAAGGGGAAAGAATACACTATGACATTTAAATTCAGTCTGGGAGGAAAGAAAACCATAAGGGATGAGAAAGGATATGAAATTGTACTAAACCGTAAAATTAATGGAAATTATGATATCACAGACAATGAGGGTCGAAAAATACAGATTAAGGTTGATCGATCGGGAGTATTTCGTTTAACAGAAGGTGATCATGAACTTAAAAAGATGGTGGCACAAAGTATACAAAGCTTTAATATCACGGATAAAAATGGAGATAATTTAAGTGTCAGAATGCGGGGTCGATTTAACGATTTGATTTTATCTTTTTCAAATGGTCGTGAGGTCTTTATCAAAAATAGATCTAGAAAATTATTGCCGCCAGTGAAAGAAGAAATAGAAAAATAGAAAGAAGAAAAATCTAAGAAACGAATAGATTTAACTACTTGCTTCTTCAAGTTATTCAAGTCGTTTTATCACTTTCTATTTCAAAAGTTGCTATATGATCTTTTACAAAAAAGGTATTACTGAATAGATCTTCAGCCTGTTGCTAACTCAGAAATATTAATTTCTATCCGAAAAGTTCACCATAATACCTTTATTATAAAACTGTAACTTTATATTGTTTTAGAAGTAAAAATGAGCAGAGACAGACCAACCCCAAGAAGAAAGGAGATAACACTGAGCTATTTTGATCTCCTAGATAAACATATCGCCGAGGTTATAGCTGGAAATGTTTCCGATTTTATGGAAATCAACCAGATAGCTAGTGAATTACATGTCTCGCACAAGCATCTGACAGATTCTGTTCAAAAGGAAACAGGCTATCATCCATGTCATTTTTACGACTTGAAGATAATCGAGACAATAAAAAAAATGCTTATCCATACGGACAAATCCATTGCGGAAATTGCCAGAATGCTCACTTATGACCCGTCGAACTTCTCCAAGTTCTTTAAAAAATTTGTTGGCCAAACTCCCGGACAATTCAGAATGAAAACAAAAAAATAAAACTTCCGAAAAGTTCACCATAAAATATTTCACCAGACTTACCATCTTTGATAATATCAATTGTAAAACAATTAAAAAAACATTCAATATGGCAAGAAACGATTTAAATGGAAAAGTGGTTCTTATCGCAGGAGGTGCTAAGAACTTGGGTGGACTACTAAGCCGGGATTTTGCCGCAAAAGGTGCAAAGGTAGTTATTCACTATAATAGTGATAGTTCCAGAATAGAAGCTGAAAAAACATTAGCCGATATTAACGCATCAAATGGGGAAGCATTTTTATTTCAGGCAGATTTGACAGACGTAAAGAACATAACCAAACTTTTTGATGCTGCAATCGAGAAATTTGGAGGGATTGATATCGCCATCAATACCGTAGGTAAAGTATTGAAAAAACCTTTTGCTGAAACAACGGAAGAGGAATATGACAGTATGAGTGATATTAACTCCAAAGTCGCCTATTTCTTTATCCAAGAGGCGGGAAGAAAATTGAACGACAACGGCAAGATCAACACAATAGTTACCTCGTTACTCGCTGCATTCACGGGGTACTATTCAACCTACGCAGGAGCGAAAGCACCGGTAGAGCATTTTACCAGAGCAGCCTCTAAAGAATTTGGTAGTCGAGGGATTTCAGTTACGGCAGTAGCTCCAGGGCCGATGGATACACCCTTTTTTTATGGTCAAGAAAGTGATGATGCTGTTGCTTACCACAAACAGGCCTCGGATTTGGGAGGGCTTACCGATATCCGGGATATCGCTCCTTTGGTGGAATTCCTGGTCACTGATGGTTGGTGGATTACAGGTCAGACGATTTTTGCAAATGGTGGTTACACCACAAGATAATAACATCATCGACAAGCTAAAGTCATAAAATTTCAACTTTGGCTATCTTTGATCACAAAAAAATTAATCCCTAACCACGATGAGACTGAACGGTTAGGGATTTTTTTGAGATAGGAATCTAATTTTTTACAAATTTAATTGCTAATTATATATGTGTCAAGACCTACTTACTAACCGAAAACACAACAATCGTGTACGAGCTTGATATTGAATTATCGTAATTTCCCAATTGAGTTTTTTGAGTAATTTGATTCGTCGCAACAATATTTAATTTGATACTTATTTTTTATCTAATCTTGGAATGAGTAGAAATTACGGTAGCTCTCCAAGAGGGAGTTTATTTTTGCTCTAACGCCTCTCTGTATATCTTTAATGCTCTTTTCTTTGCAATAGCGTGGTCTATGATTGGATTTGGATAATTTTCCGTATCTAATTCTGGCAACCATTTTCTGACATATTCCAAGTTCTTATCATACTTCTGCATTTGAAGACTTGGATTCAACATTCTGAAATAAGGTGCTGCATCACAACCGGATCCCGATACCCATTGCCAGTTTCCGTTGTTGGAAGAAAGGTCAAAATCATTGAGCTTTTGGGCGAAATACGCTTCTCCCCAACGCCAATCAATCAACAAGTCTTTACATAGAAAACTAGCAGCAATCATACGAACTCGATTATGCATATATCCTGTTTGGTTCAATTGTCGCATCCCTGCATCTACAATCGGAAAGCCTGTTATTCCCTCACACCATTTTTTAAATTCTCGTTCATTGTTTCGCCATTTGATATTGTCGTATTTTGATTTGAAAGATTGATTGACCACTTTTGGAAAGTGATACAATATTTGCATAAAAAACTCTCTCCAAATTAATTCATTCAGCCAAACCTGATTGTGACACAGAGCGAAGGCTACGCATTTACGGATGCTGATCGTGCCAAATCGAAGAGCAATACCCAAATGTGTCGTACATTCCATTGCTGGATAGTCCCGGAATCTATCATATTCATTAATGGTTTTTGTAGCTAATTTTGGAACTTCAAAAATAATATCTGTCTTTTCAAAACCGAAGTCATTCAAGGAAGGTATTTCGGCAAACTTTTGCCTGAAAAATTTATTATAATCAGGATCGTACGATTTAAGATCTTCTCTGCTCAGTATTTCTTTCCATTTTTTAGAATATGGCGTATAAACCGTATAAGAGTCTCCATTATTTTTTAAAACATCGCTCTTGTCAAAGATTACTTGGTCTTTGAATGCTCTAAACGAAATTCCCTTCCGTTTAAAAAACTCATAAATATCTATATCTCTTTGAATAGCTAATGGTTCATAATCCCGATTACAAAAAACGGCTTGAATAAAATGTTTTTTGTAAAGCATATTGAAAATTTCAATTGGATTACCGTAAAATACATTTAGCCTAGTTTCGTGCGATTTTAATTGGGTATTAATCTTGTAAAGTACTTGGGAAATATAATCCACTCTTCTATCTTTTTTATCTTCAAATTTTGCCAAAATATTTTCATCGAAAATAAAAATAGGAACGACAGGAAATCCAGAAGATAAAGCATGATATAAACCAACATTATCTTCTAAACGTAAATCTCTTCGAAACCAGAAAATGGAAACTTTACTTTTCATTCAGAAATGGGTTGTCGTTTCTGTCGTGCTTTACCCAAATCAGCTTAGAGGTGTCATACCCTATTTGTTCGGCAATTTTCAAATAATTAGATTTAACCTCTTGGGGAACTTTTTTTTGCCGGGATAAAATCCACAGATAGTCCAGATTTTTCCCTGCAACCAACGCATATTGATAATTCTCATCTAATGCGATCACATTGTACCCTGAATAAAAAGGACCGAAGAAACTTACTTTCAGTTTTGCAACATTGTTACTTCCTCTGAATTTTGCTAAACCGTCCGCTTTTTTCCATTCTTCTTTTTTACAATTATATCCACTGTTCAATACAATTACGTTACCCCTTTCATTCAAGCGGTATTGAGCGGAGACATTGTTGAGATTCTTTTCAAAACGGAAATCAAAACGGGCAATTTCATACCAAGTACCTAAATATTTATCAATATTAAAGTTTTCCACTGCTGTCGCATTTTTAGGAATAGATGAACATGAATTTAAGAGCGCAAGAAATCCTAAGGAAAAGGTTATCAGTAAAATTTTATTATTTGCTTTGAGGGTGCTCATATTTAAATTTTTTGAAAAAATAAAGTACTAACAGAAATTGTGTATATCCATAAACCGCATCTTCGATCGGTATACTTAGCATTCGCAAGCCCAGAAAGCCTTTTGGATTGTAATTCACTATCGGTTTCTCTAATCCTGTTCCTGTCAATAGGCCATTTACGGGAAAAAAGCCTAACATCAATATGATAAACACCAGAGATGCCTTGGCAATCCAATCCGATCGATTAATAAAATGCAGATATATTAAAGTTATTATGGTAGCCAGAGCCGTTACTAACGTGTAGATTTTGTCATAGTGCAACAAGGCTATAACCGAACAGATAATCAGACTTACAAAAACGATAAGGTTATTAAAAGCTGAAAGCCATTCCAGCTTGAAAAACTTATCAACACAGAAATACGTAAATACGCATGAAAACGGAATACAGATAAAGAAGAGCCATTCTTCCAATGGCAATCCGGCTATTACTATTCCAAGTGTGTAATCGGTGTTGAACCACCAAACTCCTTGTTTTGTAAACCATACATCCCAAATGATAAATGGAACTGCGACTAGGATGGCAGATTTAAAAAATGGCCAAAAATAACGGCTAAAAAGAATTCGCTTATCAAAAGATGAGATGAAACAAATGATAAACGTAAAAAATAATATCAATGAATAGGTATATTCCATTATTTTTTAGATGGATTAAAATACATTTTAAAATATTTGAATGGCACGTATAAAAACCCAAAACATTCGCCATTTTCTTTACCGATATGCTTATGATGTTGCTTGTGTGCTCTACGAAGCGCTAGAAAATAAGGAATTTTGGTATGGGTAAAAAATCTAAATCGCTGATGGATAAAGATATCATGAACGAAAAAATAAGCCATCCCATATAACATGACCCCCAGTCCTATAAGGAACAAATAATTGAAATTTTCCAAGGATCCAAAATACATTAATCCGATAGTAGGTATTGCAAATATGACAAAGAAATAGTCATTCTTTTCAAAAGTTTCTGCATTGCTGTGATCATGATGGTCTTTATGTAATCCCCAAAGAAAACCGTGCATAATATACTTATGTATAACCCAAGTTGCACCTTCCATTATTATAAATGTTCCCAATACGATTAAAAAATTCATACTCGTTTATTTACTTGTTAAATAGTTTTTCTAAAACGTTGTAGCGAAAATCGAAGATGTGATCTAATTTCTTTTTTACAAAAAGCCGATGCGCAATAACCCCTAAAATACCGTAAGGTAATTCATAATTAACCGTATCCTTTATCAACACGCCATTTTCATTGGGGATAAACTCGTGAGAATGACTCCAATATTTATAAGGGCCTTTCTGCTGATAGTCGGTGAAACACTTATTCTTTTTTACCTGTGTAATCCGCGTTCTCCATTTTAAGGGAATTCTTAGCAACGGTGAAACGATATATTCGATAATCATTCCGTCAAAAATTTCCTTACCCAGGCAATCCGACAGCACAATAAAGCCCATATTCTTAGGTGTGATTATTGAGAGATTACCAGGAGAAGAAAAAAACTGCCATGCTGTTTCGATATCACAGGGCAGTTGCTGTTGCCTGTATAGTTGATGTTTCATAAATTAATTTTCTAAAAGCATATCTATATTTTCATGCAAAATGAACGAACTAATTTTCTGGCGCTTCTTTTTTATAAATTTAGTATCGTCCCTTATATTTGATTTATAACCCAAGAAAGAAGGAGTATTTTTTGGATCGAGAGGCAAATAAATCTTATTTCGATATTACTAGGCTCTTTATTTATCGCTTTTTCAATATTATTCCTCCCTCTTTTAAATATATCGAGTTTACGGATTAGAAACGTTATTTGCCCAAGTTGTTTGTAAACCACCTAAATAAGCTAGATTGATTACTGAATTATCCTTTACTTTCTCTAACTCGGCAATCATTTTTTTGCACCATTGTTTAACTGATAATACATAAACATAATTCGTTCCTACAGTATCCAAATTAGATCTAACTTCGCTCGTGAACAAGTAGGTAGCAGATATTACTAAACCAAAAAAAATCATCATAAAAATGCTGTCTTATATCTGAGATAACTTTTGAATGCCACAAACACCTTTTCCGAATTAGGAACGCGAACACGGTGATTCAATATGTCTTTAGAAGATCTTCTTTTTATTTTTCTGAATAGTGACAAATAGTATTTATAAGCTAAATACACCCCAAACAAAGCTGAATGGGGAAGCTTCTTAATCCCAATTAAAGCTTCTTCAAATTCTCTGTCGATTTCTTTTTCGATTTCACATTTAACACAATTATCAAATACCGCCATATCAATATTCGGGAAGTAAGTCCTACCTAAAATCAAGTAATCATCTTTCAAATCTCTTAAAAAGTTGATTTTTTGGAAAGCTGACCCCAATTTCATTGCATAAGGTTTGAGTTCTTCATATTTTTCTTTATCTGCCTCCGTAAAGACTTGCAAGCACATCAAGCCAACTACTTCTGCCGAACCGTAAATATATTCTTTGTATAATTCTGAATTGTAATCTATTTTTTGCAAGTCCATTTCCATACTATGTAAAAATCGTTCAATTAGGATTTTGTCAATTTTATACATATTCACTGTTTCTTGAAAAGATTGTAAAATAGGATTTAGCGAAATACCTTCCTGAAGGGCATTTTTTGTTTCTTCTTTTAACCTGTTCAGTAACTTCTGTTTATCGTATCCGTGAAAGCTATCAACGATTTCATCTGCTAACCTTACGTATCCATATATCGCATATATCGCAGAACGAATGGAGGGTTTCAATGCTAAAATTCCTAAGGAAAAACTTGTACTATATTTTTTGGTTACTACCTTGCTTACTGAGTAAGAAAGCTCATCAAATAATTGTTTCATAATACTTCGTTTTTATTTTTAATTATCTCATTTGCTACAATTTTTCCGGATATAATGGACGGAGGCACTCCAGGTCCCGGAACGGTCAACTGGCCTGTATAAAATAAATTGTTTAACTTGTTGTTTTTAATTTTAGGTTTCAGAACTGCAGTTTGACCTAGCGTATTTGCTAGTCCATAAGCATTGCCACCATACGCATTATAATCTAAAGCAAAGTCACTGACGCAATAACTTTTTTTGTATTCAACCTTTGAGAGCAAATCAGTTATACCGGTATGTTTCTCAATTCTTGAAAGCATTTCTATTAGATACTTTTCGCGAATGTTCTCCTGATCGTTTATTCCGATCGCTAAAGGCATCAAAAGAAATAGGTTTTCTTTGTCACTAGGTGCAACAGCATTATCTGTTTTTGACGGGCAACAGGCATAAAACAATGGCTTTTCGGGCCATTTTCTCTCAGCATAGATACAATCAATGTGTTCATCTAAATTATGCTCAAAGAAAAGTGTATGATGCCTTAGATTAGGGATAGGTTGATTAATACCCAAATAATAAATCAAACTTGACGGAGCAAATGTTCTTTCTTGCCAATACCCTTCAGAATAATTTCTATACTCCTTACTCAAAAGTGTTTCTGTATGATGATAATCCGAAGAGGCAATTACGATGTCAAACTCGTAAGTTTCCTCATTGACGGTTAGCGATCTTACCTTATCATTTTGTGTATTTATACGTTCAACGGTTTTGTTAAAATGGAACTTTGCACCTTGGTTTTCAGCTACTTTTTTCATCGCTAAAACCAATTGATAAAACCCACCTTTGGGGTAATGCGTACCCAAAGCATATCCCCCGTAATTCATCAAACTATATAATGCAGGAATCTTTTTTGGAGAAGCCCCAAGAAAAATTACAGGAAACTCCATCAATGTTCTTAGTTTTTCATCTTTAAAATATTTGGCAACATAAGATCTAAAATTGGTTAACAAATCCAACCTGAATGCATTTGCGACTATTTTGGGAGAAATAAATTCCACCAAATTATGGCAGGGTTTATTCACGAAATCTTGCATTCCTATTTCATATTTGAATTTCGCCGACCTCATAAACTTTTCCAATTTCAAACCTGCACCTTTTTCAATTTGTTCGAACAAGATTTTTAATTCTTCTAAACTTTCACTAACACTGATTTTCTCTTCTGAAAAAACCACTTCAAACTGTGGGTTTAATGAAATCAACTCAAAAAAATCAGAAGTCTTATAGCCAAAATCCGCAAAAAATCTTTCCATAACGTCAGGCATCCAGTACCAGCTAGGTCCCATGTCGAAAACATAACCTTCTCTGGTAGAAAATTGTCTTGCTCTTCCGCCTGGATGCTCGTGTTTTTCTAATACGTGTACCTCGTTTCCTGCCTTTGCCAGATAAGCAGCAGCAGACAATCCTGAAAAGCCAGAACCGATAACGGCTATTTTCTTTTTCTTCACTTTTTGTCTTTTAAAACTTCATTTAATAAATATTCTGGCTCAATATTTTTATCGTAAATGGTTTGGTGAAAGTCATTGAGTTTATTGAGCAATCTAATTAATTCCATTTTTTCGTTATGAGTTAAATCCCCCGTAACAATCTTCGATGCTTTTCTAATTTTGTCCATTTGATTTTCTAAAACAATTAACCCTGTTGCACTGAGACTCAAAAGCTTACTCCTCTTATCAGATGTACCCATCTTCTGCATCACCCAACCTTTTCTAATCAACCGGTTAATCACTTGCATACCTGTAGGCTTTTCGTGAACATTTCTTTTTATCAGGTCCATTTTTGACATTTCGCCAAAAGCTTTCAAATTGATTAGATATATAAAATCTTCTTGGCTCGAAAACTCTGACCCAATGATGGCCGCTTTAGAATAGGTCTTGGCATATCTGTTCATATGTACAATCAAAGTACTGATAACACTCTCCGGACTTCTCCCCTCTTGCTTTCCCTCCCAATTCAATTCGGTATGAGTGTTTTCGTTCCGATAATTCGCCGCTACCCATTTTTTGAATTCCTTAATCGAATTTTGTGAATTTGAGAGATGTTGATGACTTTCAAACTCTTTTAGTAAATCAAGCACATCTTTAATAAGATTATAATTCATTTATTTAGAATATTAATATTCTAAATTAAGCAATTTAAAGTATAAAAATATACTTTATTTAAATAAATATTTATGAAGGAGCGTTTGAGATATATAAAAAAGGCATGAATCTTTTTATCTCTACTGTGATTATGAGAAGAACTTTCCTAAAAAAACCAGGATTTTTATGAAGGAAATCAAAGCATACTCTAAAAATTTCCCAGAGAATTGAAAGTTAAAACCAAGAAAACCATGACATGATTTCGATATTTAAATTACAATTAATCAATTGTAAAAAGTGAAGTTAACATTCATCCCCCCTTTTTATGGATGTCTTAGAAATTATAACTATTTTAATTAAGTTAATGTCAATAGTTATGATAAATCATTCAATAAGCTTTCTTATGCTTGCTTTCTTATCTCTTTCTTGTACAAGCAAGAATCAGAAAGATCTCCAAATGGTTCTACAAAAGAATGATCAGGAGTTGAAAAATATTTTATTGGGCAAAGATAGTCCCGAAGAATTAAAAATCAATTCTTTAATCCATCATGATTACCTAATAGCATTAAAGGCTATCGATGAGCAGGAAATAAGATTCAATTCATTAATTGATAGAATTGACTCGACTAAACAGGGAAGTGAACACGAAGAAATATTAAAAAAGCATGCAATTGCTTATTACACTGCCCAGAAACATTTGCACCTATTTGAAAGAGCTGTTATTACTCAGCTCAAGGTCAGTCGTCAGAGTAATCAAACAGAACTGGTCTCCAAAGCTTTGGATAGCCTTCTAGTTTTACAGCTTCAAAAACAAAAATTATATCAGGCTGTATTTGAAAGTGAAAAAGTGTTCTATAATTCCAGAAAACATTATTAAACAAGTTAATACTGTTTCACTTATTGTTTACATTGAAAGACAAATTCAATTGATTTTTATCTTTATTCGTTCACTGATTTTTGATTGAATGTACTGGAAAAAACTTTCAGCGATTTATGTAAGTGTCGATTTATGAACTTTATCTCCCCGAGGGTACAGAGTTTCTGGAAAACCAGAATTAGAGTGTCCACTTATCCCGATCAATCTGATTTGGATTATCATCCGTGACAATGGATTTCTCCAAATATACCCTTATTATTTAAGTTATAACGTTCCCCTTTTGGATAAGATCATCCTCAGCCAATTCATGAATGGCTTTGATTACCGCATCCATTTGTACAGGACATTCACTAACCTTTGCTGAATTTAAGGTATCCAAAAGCAACTTTGCCAATCAAGTAGGTCTTTGAGAATCACAAGGGTAAAATTGGTTTAACAATAATAAGGAATAGGGGGTTACATCTTTTGTAGAACTGCCTTTGGTAAATCCAAATTCATCAAGATAACATATTAAAATAGATGTTTCCGGTGAATTATGCTTGGTAAATCTTTCCTTCCATTGCATCTGCTCGATCATATATCCCAATGATCTAGAGATCTGGCTTTGACGAATCAAATATTTTCATACATAGCATCAAGTTCCGGTTTTCAACTCTTATTGCAAGAGCAGCAAAATGAAATGATCTATTTTTTCTTTACTGCTTCTTTCTGACAAATATATATTTAATATTGTACCAAGCCACCTCATCATTTTTATTCATCATCTCCTTTGGTGAGGAGAACATATATTCAGTATCATTAAAATACCGCGAATACTTCACCTCCCCCGAGCTATGCCCATTTGCTGCAAAAACTGAAGGGGGTGTAACTTTCTGGAAATTATAAAAACAAACATAATGTTCGATGGTATCAGCTTTATCCAAGCCATAAAATTCCCAAAAATCTGCGTAACGATTCCATCTGTATATGCTATCATTTCGAACATCGTACCTGAAGTCGTTTATTTCATACTCATATGGCCTCTCAAAGATGCTATCCTTGGTTACACGTAGTGTATCATAAAAATAATCTGCCAACTTCGTTGAGTTCCAAAAGGATTCTGGTGCTTCGGTATCCGATAGATCAACCCCTCCTTTTTCAGATCCTTTGAAGGCTTTGAAATCAATGACCTCCTTACGCAGAAAAATATAAACTCCACGATCATCGTTAGTCTCATCAGGGTCTTCAGTCTCATCAGGTGGATTCAGAGATCCATCGCTCTCACCTTTACCACAGGAAATAGTCAGAGTAGATAATAAAGCGAAAAAAAGTAATAGATGATAAGTTAATTTCATAATTAATAGTCGTGATTTAAAACCTCTGGAATTATATAATTTAGTTTAACAAATAGTATAAAAATTCCCCAAAACGTTTCCCTAACATAAACAGGGCTAGAATACTTAAAAGTATCATTACGAAAAATAATATCCTGTTCCTTTTAATAAGTTCATTCATATTTTCCTTTTTTCTTTTTTAACAATTAAATATAACAAACAATTTAAAAACAGGGAAATTTGTTTATCTATCCAAACACTGATTCAATTCAAAAATAAAATATCTCCCAATTAAATTATGCATGAACAGACATGAATTATCATCAAAATATCTAAATTCGGTTTCACGTATTTCAAACAACTTCTACTTGTTTTGGGGAATGTCTTTTTTCAAATACATGTTTGATTCGCTTGAGCTTATATAAATCATAAAAGGCAATTACCATTAGGACCCCACAAGTAATATAAAAAATTCCATTTTCCAAAAATGCGTACACGACTCCCGAAAATAGCCCGCCCAAGACGTATCCGGCCATAATACTCAGTAATAAATGGAATTTATCGACAAGGGGTTTGCTATATCGATGTTCTCTTTTGCTGAACATCGAAACTAAAATTGCAAGATCAGTGGTAAGTCCAGTAAGGTGAGTCGTTTTTACAACAGAATTAGAAATACTCGCTGTGAGCCCATTTTGCAACCCCATTGCGAACAAGAGTGAAGCGACTAAGAATTCTGTTTCCTGCAAGGAATTTTTATAAAAGAAATCTAAATAGATTCCCACAAAAAGAATGCTAAAGAACTCCAAGACAACAGGAATGGTGTGCGCGATATACTGGTTCCAACGATCCTTTCCCTGAATAATGACTAAATTAGACAAGAAACTGCCTAAAAAGAATGTAAGAATCCATAGAAGTACAACAGCCCCCTGATACCAGTTCCCCTTACTGAGTTCCTGTGCAAAAACGGCATAATATCCTGTGACATTGGAAGTGAAGGCAAAGAAAACTGTTACCGAAGCCACATTGACCATTCCCGCTGAAAAAGCTGTCAAGGCACCCAGCTTGATATTATCTGAGAGCGTTCTATGATTACTATACTTTCTTAGCATAACTTCCTTTCTGATTTACTTTTTCCAATACAATTTCAATAACACCTTTGACCTGGAGGTCAAAATTCAGATGCAGGACCATCCGCTCATCACTGATTTGTTGGATCTGAAAACTCTCTACCTGTTTACCGTCCCTTCTAAGTTCCAAAATATGTCCTCTCCCTTTTATCAGCCACTCCATTTTGTCGCTATGGTCTCCCTCGGAGGTTAGGCTTCCGTCTTGCTGGAATTTCCATGTACCAAGGTGTAGGTTTTCGATATTCCTCAGAATTTCTCTACGCAAGTTAAGTTGTAGATAATTATCGTTTGCAAGCTCCAGCCCGGCATTGTCCTTTTCCAAACTCCAATGCTTTTCTTCCCATTCACCCTGAATCAGTCTTTCCGGATTTTCATAATTAATTATAATCAGCAAGGCCCCACTCAATAAAAAAGAGAGAAAAACATAGTTTATCTTTATAAGAATTTCTCTACTCATATCCTACTCTCCAATCCTTTCTAAAGAAGATGCCATCCAAAGCATCAATATTTTCCGCTAAATTGTCGTTGATGATTACATTGATCCGTGAGATTATCTCATTATTCGATCTGTTTAAAAGATCTGAAACATCAAAAAAGTTTCTGTTGGGAAATTGAAAATTATAGCCCTCAGAGTGCACGATCTGTGTAATTCTCGCACCCTTGATATAGTTTTTCACATACCGGCTGTTTTTCGACAGGAAAAGATCTGTATATATTTCAACGATCCTGGATCCAAAGCGGGATTTAATCAGTCCACATCCTTTGATAAAATCTTCATTCTGAATCTCATCGAGATAGTATTCCTTAGTAAATCCTAACAATCCCGTAATGGAGTCATCCATATAATACCCCCCGGTCAATACCAATTCGACCTGTTTATCTGATGTACGCTCTAAATACTCAAGAGCTATTCGTAATGAATCAACTGAAAAATCAGTTGGAATAAGTACACGTTGTATATCCGCCATAATTTGTTTTGCTCACAAAATTAAAATGGTCAGATAGGGACAGCATGAAATCCGGATTAGACTTTCATTAGATTGTCCGGCAACATATTAAAATGAAATTAGAAAACCTCTTCATATTAGAATGAGATTAGAGTAAATCGATTGTCGGCAATTCAATTCGTACGGTCGTCCCTACTCCAAGCGTGGATGATACATAAAGAACACCGTCATGCATCTTTATGATGTTTCTGCTTAAAGGTAATCCTATACCGTATCCTAAGAAATTTGAGGTATTCGAAGCTCTGAAATAAGGATCATAAATGTAGGATAATTCAGATTCAGGTATTCCTATACCTTCATCTTTTACTAGAATCAATACTCCACGTTCAAATACTCCAAGGGCAACATAAGCGGTATTATTAGATGAATACTTACAGGCATTTGATAAAATATTGGAAATCGCCAACTGCAATAATGGGGCAGAACCCATTACCTTGAGTTTCATACTGTCCTCCGGAAGCATGCTAAAATCAGTTTTGATGTGAAATTGCTCGTTGATTGCCTTTGTGGTCATCTCTGCATCCATTAATATCTGATCAATTCTGACAGGTTTAAAATGCTGATTGTTATTTTCAAAGCCAGTGCGAGCCAAAAGAAGTAATGCCGATGTCTTTTTTTCTAAGTCCTCCGCAGCATCCATGATTTTGTGCATAGCCTTTTTATATTCCCCCACTTCCCGATCCTTGGAAAGTGCAAGATCTGCGATGCCAATAATTGAAGTAAGAGGTGTATTAAGTTCATGAGAGGCATTACTTATAAAATTTTTTTGTGTTTCAAAAGATGTTTCAATACGGTTGAGCATCTTATTAAATGTATTGGTCAATTTACCCAGTACACCTTTGGCTTTCTCTTCACTTAACCTCAAATAAAGATTTTCTGTTCCGATATCTTTTACTTCTTTGATCAATTCATTAATGGGTCTAATAAATGACCTCTTCACCAACAGAGAAACAACAACAGCAAATAGCACCCCCAGAATAAGCGCAATTATCAAGAGGTTTTTTAGATAATGAATATGATGAGTATAAAAATAGTTCTCCGCAGAGGCCCCAATGACATAATTCTTGTCGCCTATGGAATAATACTTTGCCGAATAAAACGTATTGTCTACCTTAAAATTTGATTCTCCCTTTTTATCGATACGACCCCACATTTCAACATCAAATCCTTTTTGATGAACAATCCTTTCATTTGCATCAAAAAGAACAAAAAATTCACGTTGGTTATCCAGCTCCTCGACATATCTAAGCGACCACACTGTATCATTTTGATTTCCATTAATAAAGCGCTCAGCCGCCAGGTTCCTTCTCAAATCGAGTCGTTTATAGAAGTCTGAAAAAGCAAAATTGGTAACCGAATACATGATAAACACAACAAAACTCAGGGTATATAAGACCAAGATCGTTATCAGAATATAAAGGGTTTTATTATAACTACGCATCTAATCTTCTATTTTCATAACATACCCCATACCAATAACGGTATGAATAGTTTTAATGGGTGTTGCTTTTTCGATCTTCTTTCTGAGATAGTTTACATACACATCTACCACATTCGAACCTATATCGAAATTTATTCCCCAGACTTTATCCAACAACTCACTCCGTTCAAAAACTTTTTGGGGAGATTTTATGAAAAGGAGCAATAACCTGTATTCCGTGGAAGTCAGGTTGAGTTCTTGGCCTTTAACAAAGGCAACTTTTTTGTATTCGTCTATCTCGATAAATTTATAGGAATATAGTTGCTTTTTTTGATCTTGGAGTTGCTTTGTTATTTCTACTTTCCGACGGATCAACGTGCGTACCCTGGCTTTTAACTCGATCAGCTTGAAAGGTTTGGAAAGGTAATCATCAGCTCCGCTATCGAGTCCTAGAACGACATTCTCCGGACTTCCCAAAGCTGTAACCATTAGAATAGGTAGATCGGTATACCCCAGCGATCGCAGATTTTTACAAATGTCAAGACCATTCATTCTAGGCAACAACACATCCAGGATAACAAGGTCAATCTTAAAACTTCGTAATCTCTCGATTGCTTGATCGTAATTGAGGGCATGAAAAGTAGTAAACCCATCCTCCTCCAAGCCTTGGATTATCAGATCAGCTACATTTTTTTCGTCTTCAATCAATAATATATTTTGTCCTTCCATACACCCTTTTAGTAGATATCTTACACTTGGGCTACTCTGAGGAATTGAAATCTTCTTTCATGCGAATGCCCGTATATAAATTATAAATAGCACGATTTAGTCCTTGGTATCATACCTCTTTGAACTTTCGATTCTCAAATATAATTTTTTTGATTACCATATGGGAGTTTAAATTGGGCAAAATTGTTTTCATTGAAATAATTTCTAATCCCCCTGCGCTATTATATCTTGATCAAGATGGAAAATTTATTTTCTGGGCTCTATCAATCATATTAAATATTTTTAGGAAATTCATCTTTCCACCATTTGAGCTGCCAGTCATGGGCTTCCTCTTCAGTCAATAAACAGCCCTCCAGTTCAGCTAAATATTTCTCCTTATCGAGATGATGTCCTATGAATACAAGTTCTGTTTTCCGATCTTCCCACAGTGGATCCCATCGGTTTAAAAGCTCTTCCCTGATCTGGGCGTATTCCGGATATTGATAACGCATTTCTTCGGGCATACTGCTCCACCAAGATCCGGCCCCCTCTAAACGAAGGCTTCCACCGGCTTGCGAGAAACTGATCGCAACATCAGGTCGTGAAGCCATCCAGAACAGACCTTTCGCCCTGATCAGATTATTGGGATATTCTTCATTAAGATATTTATGCCATCTCTGCGGATGAAAAGGTTTTTGGGACTTGAAAACAAAGGACGAGATTCCATATTCTTCTGTTTCAGGGGTATGTTCAGATTTTAGTTCTTCGATCCAGTCCAGGGAAGAAGAAGCCTCTTCCAATCTAAAAGCCCCTGTACCAATGATTTCTTTAACATCGACATTTCCGAATTGGGTCTGAATAATTTTAGCCTTGGGGTTCAATTTACGGATCATGGATCTTAATATTCCCAAAGTTTCCTCAGATACCAGGTCTGATTTATTGAGAATGATATGGTTTGCAAATTCGATCTGATCGGTCAACAGGTTGACAATCGTCCTACTGTCAAGATTGTCATCAGTCAGCTCACGGTCCAATAAAGTTTCAGCACTACCAAAATCACGGAAGAAGTTAAAACAGTCTACCACTGTGACCATTGTGTCAATATAACTAAATGACGACAAATCGATCCCGTTATCCGGATCGACATAACTGAAAGTCTGGGCAACGGGTATCGGTTCGGAGATTCCTGTACTCTCGATCAATAAGTGATCAAACTTTCTTTCTTTAGCGAGCCTTTCGACCTCGATCATCAAATCTTCTCTGAGCGTACAACAGATGCAACCGTTGCTCAACTCTACCAGTTTCTCTTCTGTTCGCGAGAGAACATTTTCACGCTCAATAGTTTGTGCGTCAATGTTAATCTCACTCATGTCGTTAACAATCACTGCGACTTTTAGGTCTTTTTTGTTGTGAAGAACGTGGTTGAGAAGTGTCGTTTTACCGGCGCCTAAAAAACCGCTCAAAACGGTCACGGGTAATTTTCTTTTTTCCATATATATAGTATGTTTTATCTTAAGGATTCTTGGTTTGATCGACTATTTGGTGGAACCAAAGGACAATATTTTGGTAGTGCTCTTTACCATATAAGCTAATAAACTTCCTTGTTTCGGGTAATTCCTGATTTTCATATACTACGAGGCGGGACTTGGCAAAGCTCACCGTCAAGGGAATGCCACAGCGCTGCTCGATGCAGGCTTTCCATTGATCAAAATTTTTCGGAATCACACTCATAACTTTTTTCATTTATTCAAAAGTAAAAACAAAATTTATATAATGCAACAATGTTGCGTTTAATATTTATATTTGCTTTTACTTAATAAAACATGCTATGCAGAATAGAAATGTATTATGGTGGATGTTGATTTTGGGTTTTCTCAATAGAGTCCCCCAGGTATCAGCCCAGCAGCCTCAGACAACCTTGGAAAAAACACACTTACAAGATCATAAACCCCTTATGAACCAAATATGGGAAACATTTGATATGTTAATGTACAAAGTAACCAATGAGAAGGGACGAAAAGTTTATACACCCTATTTCCCTCCCCAGCTTGCCTCACTGGAAGGAAAAAGTGTACAACTTAAAGGATATATGGTACCTATGCAAACAGGTTTTAGGCACAATCGTTTCATGTTATCGGTACTACCTATACATCAATGTATGTTCTGTGGTCAGGATAATATCCCTGCTATGGTGGAGGTCGTCTTACCTGAAGGAAAAAAGGAAAGAATCTCCGATCATCCCGTTACGGTTAAAGGAATAACATTCTTGAACAGAGATGACAGGAAAAGGTTAGAAATTAGAATTGTAGATGCTCTTATAAATAAAAATTAGATTAAAACTGATTGGTGATTCAGTAGAATGAAAATATACACTCATCACCTCTTGAAAAAGAAAAAGGGAGCGTTTAACAAAAAACGCCCTTTCTTTTAATCAGTTGGCAGCACTGGTCCAAAATACATCCTCATCGTCAATTCTTTCTGAAAACAACCAGACCTCCTTTATTTTGTCGTTTTCAATTCTCAACAGATCTACCCCTTTCATTGAAAGTTCATTCCTTTGCTTTTCCGCTTTGAAATGAATGGAGGCAACTACAAGGCTCCCATTATCGGTTAGGTATTCAATATCGTCAATGGCAAAAGTCCCATTGCTCCATTTCATAAAATTTTCCAGATGAGCGAACAATTCTGCTTTTCCGTTATAAGTTCCCGATTGTACTCCATTGCCTGGCTGATGCCATACGACATCATCTGCAAGTAAACTTCCGACCGAATCAAAGTCTCCCTTTGCTAAGGCATTAAAATACGATTGAACAATTGTTACATTTTTCGACATGCTATTTTATTTTTAGGATTAATAAATAAGGACAAATTTCTACATTTACCCTACAATAGACAAGTACTTACCAAAAAGTAAGGTACTTACTTAAATAACAGATTTACTGATAATCAACCATATAGATGCAAATAAATATTTCCGACGAAAACTGTCCATTGAGAAAAACACTCGAAATCATAGGCGGTAAATGGACTATGCTTATTATATTCCAAATCAATAAACGAACGATCCGTTATGGAGAACTCAAACGCTGTATCGTTGGTATCAGTGAAAAAATGCTAATTAGTCAATTAAAATTTTTATGCGAAAAAGGGATTGTCCACAAAAAATCGTTTCCAGAAATTCCTCCAAAAGTAGAATATACTTTAACAGATAAAGGGACAGAATTACTACCGATTATCAACCAAATTATACAATATGGCATCAACCATAAATTTTAAGAATTCAACTACTAAAAAATGTGATTATTCTGAATGGTCACCATGAATTGCTGGGTAGTTTTTATCCCTTCTACATTTTATAATGTAAAAGGGATAATTTTCGGCTACCTCGGTAATATCGAAAAGACCTGCTTCACCAAATTCCTCCTTTATAGTTTCTCTATCGTAAAAAAACATTTTTACTCCACCAAACATCTCAAACCTATCTTTGCCGATACAAGTTCCCTGTCCGTATGTTTTTGCCTCTTTCATGATTGTTGTAAATACCATAAAGCCGCTTTCTGTCAATTGGCTATAACAGTCAGCTATCAGTTTTGCTCGTTCGTGTTTGTCTAACAAATGAATTAAGGCATAACAGAATATTCCATCATACAATTTCTTATCAAAGGGCATTTCTGTTACCGAACCATGATAAATTGTTAAGTCTTTACCGAAATGTTTTTTAGCTATATCAATTGCCGTTTGAGAAATTTCAATTCCTGTCACCTCAATACCATTATTTCTAAAGATTTGGGCATTCCGCCCATAGCCAATTCCAGGAATTAGCATATTTTTTACGCTATTGGCAATAAAAAAGTCCTTGGTCAAAACTGCCGATTTTGCAGGCTCTAATCCCCACATTTCCTGCTTACTTTTAAACGCGTTTTCCCAAAATTCTGTCATTGTTATGTGTTTTGAATTTGTTGATGGAGTTTTTCAAAGTGAATTTCCTTGTAAAGCACAGGTGTCCAATTTAGCGAAAACTTTCTTATGCAGGTATCCACTTTCATAACTTTAGAAACCATAGTGGGCGGCATAGAAAGAATGACAGACTTTTAGCCCTTTCCTTTAACCTGTAATTTTCAAGAAGTGTATTTGGTTACCAGTAACTTTAAAATGATAACTTAATACAACAGGACTACCTGGAAAATTCCCTGAGACTTCAGCTTTTAAAATGCTTTCAAGTTCATGCTCAGCAAAGCTAACAGGCTTCATAACAGTTTCGAATTGTTTGTTGGCATTTGCAATCCAGTGCTCAATTTCTTTTCTTCCCTTATGGGTTTTACCTTCGTCAAAAACAACCGCTGTTTCAGAAAAGCAATTTGCATAAGCGATACTATCAAAATTATCCTGCGCTCTAACTAAATCCTCCATAATATTCCATTAAACCGGGGACTGCTTGATAACTGGCCTTACCTGGAATATTTCCGTAATTTTCTTTTCCATAATAACTTTGCGGGTGCCCTGCGGAATGTCCAGCGATATTTACCATAAATCCTAAGTTGAACGGACTAGCGCCTGGTGTTCCGGCAGATCCCCAGTGCGCTTTGCCAATATGAATTGTATAATAACCGTTCTCTTTCAATATTTGTGGTAAAGGTGTAGCATACACCGTTTTTTCCGTATTGGGTACGGGGCTCATACCATTAATATTCCAGTCCGGCGGAGTTAATACATCATCTGGACTATCCGTTGGTTTATTAGCCATGGGATGCGTCCAGTTGGTGACCCTGTGATGGGCCGCATTTAATCCGGTCAACATACTTACTCTGGAGGGAGTACATACCGGGGTGGCATAAGCATTCGTGAATTTTGTTGCTTCTTTCACCAAGAGTTCCAAGTTGGGCGTGCGGAATTTTTTATTCAAAGGAGTCGTTTCCTTATAGAAAGGAACAGATACATCTTGCCAACCAAGGTCATCAACAAAAAACACTACAATATTGGGCTGCTCTCGGTGCTGTCCTAAAGCAGTCAGCACCATCAATAAACATCCAATTAACAAGCTTACATTGTGCATTATCTTTATTGATCTCATATACGTTAAAAATTGTTAGCTGTCGGCATGCCAGCTTTTATTAAAATTTGGATCGATTTTGGTGTGAAAGATCGTTCTAAAGTTACGATACATATTTTTGACCAACCTATGTGCATTAAAAAATCCAAACTCTTTACCTGGTTGGTAATGAATGAGATAGCTTCTTCTATTCTTTTGTTTCACCTAAAGGTTGATTGGTTGAGGACTTGTAAAGAAAAAGGTATCCAGCCACTCCGGCCAGTATTGATGTAATTAGAATGGAGAGTTTTGCTTCGCTCACGTATAGTGGATTATCAAAAGATAAGATAGAAATAAAGATTGACATGGTAAACCCTATTCCGGCAAGCAAGCCAACACCAATAATATGTCTGTAATTACTTCCATGCGGCAATGTGGTTATTTTTAATTTCGAACAAAGATACGCTGTAAGGAAGATACCGACAGGTTTTCCTAATAAAAGTCCTAGTCCTATTCCAAGTCCTAAAGGGGCAGTTAGACCTTGGACCATATTACTTTCTAACGTTATATTGGTATTGGCAAAGGCAAATAATGGAATGATAAAAAAGTTAACTGGTTTGACCAATGCATGTTCAAGACGTTCCAAGGGAGACTCGACGTGGGTATCATTGGTTGGAATTGTCATTGCAACCAGCACACCGGCAATAGTTGCATGAATCCCAGAATGATGGATAAAATACCAGATAAAAACCCCAGGTATAAGATAGAGATAAGGATTGAGGACATTTAATCTATTCATGATGATCAGTATCGTCAACCCAACGGCGGCATATAACAGATATCCAGTCTGGACGCCAGAAGAATAGAAGAATGCAATAACCAGGATCGCTATCAAGTCATCCGCAATTGCCAGGGCCGCCAAAAAAACCTTTAAGCTCGTCGGTACCCGATTCCCCAACATCCCGATAACAGCAAGGGCAAAGGCGATATCAGTAGCCATGGGAATACCCCACCCCCCAGAAGTCTCAGTACCAGCATTAAAACTCAAATACACTAGAGCAGGAACAATCGCCCCTCCAATAGCACAAAGAATTGGAAGAGATGCTTTTTGGGGAGAAGATAATTCACCTTCCACAACTTCACGTTTGATTTCAAGCCCTACTAAGAGAAAAAAAATCGCCATAAGTCCATCATTGATCCAAAGCAATACACTATAGTTAAGGTGAATATTTCCTGATTCATACCCTACTTTATAATCTAATAAGTTCTGCAGGCTTGGACCGATTGAAGTATTTGCCATAACCATCGATAGAATCACACATAAGAACAGGATTATTCCTCCAGCATTACTTGATTTAAAGAAATCCCTAAAGACTGTTAAGTTAATCAACTTATTCATACCTACTATTTTAGTTTAATTAGACCAACTATTTATCCGGTTATTTAAAGATGTTCTTATTGCGTGCGAATCTCTCTTCTTTTCCCTTTTCCAATTGTCTATTATTATCTTCGCCATCCTATATTCCATAAAGACTATGAAGGTTTGCTAAAATAGGTAAAAAACTAAGGGCCGACAGAAATACTGAATAAATTTTATTGATAAATATGTACTTATATATTGATAAAACATATAACAATGTTCACAGACTATTGAACTCCCACAGAGGCTATAATATACTAAGAACTGGCCCTCAATATCATTACCTTTACCTATCACCATACTTTTTGGTTATTGACTCTCAACGCAAATTTTCTGTAATTCTATCCCTTGATCAAAAAAATAACTAAAGTAAAATCTGATCGCGGTTAAACCTCGTATATAACCTTACGATACATTATAAACAAAAAACAATTAGGTTATGAAAGAAACAACCTCTAAACAAGAAAGCTTTGTTGAAGACAATGATCAACAAGAAAGCGGGCGACTGGCCAGAAGGAATTTTCTGAAGATCGCCGGAGCTGGTGCGGCTGGGATAGCAATGTTCGGATTAATCGGATGCCAGAAAGACGATGACGCTCCGGATATGGGCGGGAACGGACTGTATTTTGGTAGTGGGGATATTGCTATATTAAATTATGCGTATGCTCTTGAGCAATTAGAGGCCGCATTTTACATAGAAGTCATGAAAACCCCCTATGGTGGGATCAATGACTGGGAAAAGATGTTGTTTACCGACATCCGAGATCATGAGATTGCCCACCGTGAGTTTTTTAAGACCGCATTGGGAAAGAACGCCATTGCAGATTTGGAATTTAATTTCTCAAGCATCAATTTTTCAAGCCGTCAGAACGTATTGGCTACAGCCAAAATCTTTGAGGATTTGGGCGTGTCCGCCTATAACGGAGCCGGATGGTTGATCAAAAACGAAGCTTATTTATTGTTGGCAGGAAAGATCGTCTCAGTGGAGGCAAGACATGCAGCCTTGGTACGCGATCTGATTGACAACGGTACGTTCGCCAACAGCGAAGTTATAGATGATAATGGTCTAGATGTCGCCTATAGTCCTACCGTGGTATTGGAGGCAGCTGGCCCTTTTGTCAAATCGAAGATAGATGTACGCGATTTACCAACCTATTAATCCACTTTAAACTATTTTAAAATGAATTTATTCAACATATTTGACCAAATCACGCAAGTTGATCCAGAATTCGACGAACGTGTAAGTCCTCGCCGTGAGGCGATTCGCAACATGATGTCCTTTGGTAAAAAGGTAACCATCGCAGCCATGCCTTTTGTCCTTAACGATCTTTTCAAACGGGCATATGGCCAGACACCAACCGACGTGAACGGAGTTCTGAACTATGCGCTGACCCTTGAATACCTGGAAGCAGAGTACTATACCAAAGGTGCTGCAGCATCCAATTTAGTGCCAACAGGAAAACCAATAGGTGCTATTACTACAATCCGAGATCATGAAGTAGCGCATGTTGCATTTCTAAAACAGGTTCTAGGCGACAAGGCTGTAACCAAGCCAACATTTGATTTCACAGCTGGGGGAACATTTTCTAATGTCTTCAGCAATTACGACACCTTTCTGGCACTGGCACAAGCTTTTGAGGATACAGGTGTACGTGCTTATAAAGGCCAGGCGGGGTTATTAAAAGGAAATCAGGTCGTATTAACCGCAGCACTACAGATCCATTCGGTAGAGGCCAGACATGCTTCTCATATCCGACAGATGCGCAGGGCCAGAGGCGGTACCGCTGCTAATCAAAGACCTTGGATAACAGGAGCGAACGATTCAGGCATTGGTGCCGTTGTGGATCCAGTCTATGCAGGTGAAGATAACAAGGTTCAAGCTGAGGTGGACATCACAATGCTGTCTGGGGTCGATGGTAAAATTTCCACCGCGGCGGCAACCCAATCTTTTGATGAACCGCTGGATGCAATGGCTGTCCTAGATATCGCAAAACTTTTCATAAAGTAGGGGGGAATATTTGATGTAACCGTAGCCCGTATTGAAAGATACGGGCTTTATTTTTGAGACGCTCTAGAATGCGAAAAGTGAACTCTGTATTTTGAAAAAACTGTTTGTGTCTACTCCGTTATTCTTGTTTTACTTTTTAGCTTAAATATTCCCTATAACATACATTTCCGACAGAGTCGGTACGGCGCTACCGCCTTCGTTTTCCAATGTTATTGCAAAAGCCTCTGCCTTGGAAATATGGTCCATTTCCAACAGAGATTCTGCTGGAGAAAGAGGTAATAATCCGGCATCAACAGGTTGTCCATCAACAATTGCCCAAAGTTGATATTGTCTACCTGAGGGTGCCACCGGTAAATTCGCAGCCGCTAAAAAAACATCGGAAGTCTGAGTATCCCAAAATACAACCGCTTTGACATTTGGAAACTTTTCAACTCCCTGCAATGTTATGGTTTTTACCGATTTGCGTTGTATCATTTCCCAACGCTGGTTAGTTTGTCTTAATTTTTCCAGAGAATCATCATTTGAAGCGGTCACCTCTTGGATTTTTTTAAGATCGCGATCCCGATAGGTTAAAAGAATTGCATTAGAGGCCAAACTCAGCACCAAGATTACAGTTGCGGCTACACTTAAGGGATTCCATTTCTTGGTCGGTGGCAAAGAAAGGGGCTTGAGAGTTTCTGCCATCTCGTTTTCAGCAGGAGCATAACTTCTTTCTGAAGAAGTATTATCCTCATCTGATGTTGTTGACAGTCGGTCCCATATCGTGGATTTGAGTTCTTCATTGGGAACAATGGCCTCACGGCTAGCCAGCTGCTCAATGAGTAGTTGCGCATCAAGAATAGCCTGTTGCACTTCCGGGGAATTTTTACGTACGCATTCCAGAATGCTTACTTCCTCCTCGGTAGCAAGCCCCAATACGTATGATTCGATGATCCCAGACGATATGTATTCTTTAATGTTCAAATCTATTATTGTTCTTTCAAAATTTCACGTAAATGAATTAAGGCTGACCTTACCCTGGTCTTAACTGTTCCTAGTGGAATTTCAAGTTTATCCGCGATTTCCTGTTGCGAATACCCTTGGTAATAAGCCATTTCTATGAGTTTTTTCCACTCCGGTTTTAACCTATCCAATACTCTACCAAAACCAATATAATCAGACTTTTCAGCTTGGTCGGTAGTAGCAAAAATATGACTTTCCTTGTTATTTACGATTTCTGGAAATGATTGGTTTTTTTGTTCGTTCTGGACTCCCTTTGATTTAAGGTAGTCCAGCGAGGCATTCCGTGCAATGTTTATCATCCAGGTATACAACCGTCCTTTATCTTGATTAAATGATTCCACATGCTTCCATATTTTGACGAAAACATCCTGTATAACCTCGTCTGCATAGTTTTTATGTACAACGATGCGAATAATGATTCCGTACAACGCCCCCGCATAATTATCATATAGATAATTAAAAGCACGTCGATCCCTCTTCTTCAATAAATCGATCAGGGTATCTTCAGATAGGTGTTGTATGGGACTCAAATAAATAAATCTTTACCCGAAGATAATATAATAAATTGAATATAAATCTATTATAAAATATTAAAATGCAAATTAACAATAGCTGCATCTTGATGGTCATTCAAGAGATATCTTATTAATCAATCCAAATAGTTACATGTTTAGGCATCGTATTCAACTATTATTTTTTAACTTCATTACAAATACTCAGTATTGAAGTTGAATTGTGCTGATCTATAAACCTAAAAATCAACTTAATCGAGAGTTTCAATGATTAACAATCAGATTTTCCATCTGTGCGTTTAACATAAGTTTATTGATACATCAATTCCTATAGCCAAATAATGGCTAATCATGTTTGAACCTAATGAAAAGAAGTAATATAGTACACATATGAAAAGGAAGATCCTGGTTTTTTCTACTTTGGGCATGATCGTCATCATGATCGGTTTTTTTACGATACACAAAAACGATGAAGTTGATTTCAGCGATGATGTAAAACCAATTTTGAACAAACATTGCATCACCTGTCATGGAGGAGTCAAGAAAAATGGTGGGTTCAGTCTTCTTTTTGAAGAGGAAGCCTTTGCCAATACGGAGTCTGGAGCTCCGGCAATTAAGCCCGGAGATGCAGAGCATAGTTCTTTTATCCAGCGACTCATTGAAGAGGATCCCGAACTAAGAATGCCGTACAATGCCCCAAAACTAGATAACAAAGAGATCGATATACTGAAAAAATGGGTCAACCAAGGCGCGAAATGGGTGAGCACTGGGCATATCGCCTACCTCAAAAAGTAGAGGTTCCAAAACCATTCTCATTGGCGTCTCTGTTTGGATTGAGTTCCAGCGAAATTTCTAACAACATCGATTACTTCATACAAGCTAAATTTGAAGAAAAAGGGCTTTCCTTTTCTGACCCCTCGGATAACGAAACTCTTTTAAGAAGAGTCTACCTGGACCTAACAGGGTTACCTCCAAGTCTACAAGAACTTAATTCGTTTAAAGCTGATAAAAGGAACAATGCATATGAACTCAGGGTCGACAGTCTATTGTCTTTGCAACAATTCGGTGAAAAATGGGCCTCATGGTGGCTGGATATGGCCAGGTATGCGGACACCAAAGGATACGAAAAAGATGTTGCCCGGCAGATTTGGAGCTATAGAGACTGGGTGATCAAAGCGCTCAATGATGATATGCCATATGACCAGTTCACGATCGAACAACTCGCCGGTGACCTGTTACCCGAACCCACAAAGGATCAATTACTAGCAACAGCCTTTCATCGGAATACCATGAATAACGATGAAGGCGGAACTGACAGTGAGGAATTCAGGATGGCAGCTGTCTTAGACCGGGTAAATACCACCTATCAAGTTTGGTTAAGCACGACCTTTGAATGTGTACAATGTCACAGCCATACTTACGACCCTTTCAAATTCGAAGAATATTATAAGTCCGTAGCTTTTTTCAATAACACCAGGGATGAAGATACTGAAGGTGACCATCCAAAGCTGAGATTCTATAACGAGCAACAACAATCACAAGTCGATAGTATCAAAACCTGGCTCTCTAAATACGGAAAGGAGAAATTATTGAAATCAACGGACCTTTTCCTAACGAGCCTGGAGCCTAAGATACATGCTCATTATGCCGATCAATTGACCAATGCAATCCAACTAAAGCCCGATTATATTAATTGTCATACAGGAAAGGAATATTATAGCTTTGAGCAGAATAAGACCCTTATTTTGATTGCCTCTCAGAAAAGTAAAAGTTCTGGAGTTCCTATCTATCATGAAACACACAGAGGTAGATTCAGTTTCGCGGCCCATATTAGCAAGGTTTTTTTAGAGCGAATTCCGGAGTTGACCCTAGCTTTAGATATATCACATTGGTGTGCGGTTCATGAATCGTTATTAGGAGATCAGAAAGAAGCCGTTAATTTGGCGTTATCCCGAACTGGCCACATCCACACCAGAGTAGGTCATCAACAGGGCTCGCAGGTAAATGACCCTTCTGCTCCTGAATGGAAATCAACCTTAGATCAGCACCTGGTCTGGTGGGATAGTATTGTTGAAACTCATAAAAAACAAGGAAAGACCCAATTGACTATGTGCATGGAGTTTGGTCCCTCGGGATATCTACCCACCCTTCCTTTCACCCAACAACCTGTTGCCGATCAATGGACCATTAATAAATATATGTTAGACCTATTAAAAAAAAGATATAGTTCCTTATGATTTTTTTAGAAGAATTAGCATCATTTTTAGGTCGATTCCATCCAATTTTAGTGCATTTACCAATAGGAATGCTGGTCGTGGCTTTTGCCATGGCATTATTTGGTAAAATGAATAAAAAGGTTGACTACACTTCGGGCATTCGATTTTCCTTACTATTAGGATCCCTTGCTGCAGTAGTGGCTGCTCTAACCGGATATCTGTTATCCAGGAACGGTGGATATGAAGATGAAGTATTAAGTTTTCATAAATGGTTTGGTATCGCAGTTACCTTCTTTAGTTTATTCACTTATTGGCTATACCAGACTGAGGGTAAGGCTCACAAGCTTCGTTCCCAAAAGTTCCTATTTCTATTGATTATTGTTTTATTATTAGGTGTTACAGGGCATTATGGTGACACATTGACCCATGGTAAAGGATACATTAAAGACGCCTTACCCTCTACAGTGAAAGCTTTTGTTGGGATCAAGTCCCACCAGGAGCAAGATATACCTATTCTCGAGAATGTACAACAGGCAAAGGTCTACCAAGAGGTTATCCATCCAATATTGAGAGCAAGGTGTGAAAGTTGTCATGGAGAAAAGAAGAATGAAGGAGGATTCTCCCTACATAATCAAGAACGTTTATTAAAAGGGGGTGATTCCGGTGCAGTATTAACAAAGGGGAATAAGGAGAATAGCGAGCTCTACACCCGCTTGATATTACCGGAGGGACATGAAGATCGAATGCCCCCCAAAGGAAGAACGCCAATAACTCCAAATCAAATCAAATTAATTGCCTGGTGGATTGATTCAGGATTGGATTTTGATAAGAACGTAAATGAATTAAAGCAATCCGATGAGATTGCGTTAATTCTCAAGACATTGGAGAGTAAGCAAGAAAGCAATGAGGTTGAAGTACTTTATGCAGATCTCCCCGAAGCTCCCCCATTGCCCGAGGATAAGATAAATGCCTGGCAGACCAAAGGAATTAAGATAATACCTATTTCTGCCGGGAATAATTACGTGGTTATAAATGCAATTAACTATCCTCAAATGAGTGATAGGGATATTGAGGATCTGGTGCAGATTAAAGATAATATTGTACAGATGAAGCTTGGGGGCACCAAAATAACTGACAACAGTTTGCTAAAGATTGCTGCTCTCCCACATTTGGTTAGGCTTCATCTAGAGCACACATCTATTTCTGATAAAGGATTGGACAACCTAAAATCAGCCAAACGATTAGAATATGTTAATCTTGTCGGAACAAAAGTCACAGAGGTCGGTATCGGATACCTAGCCGATATAAAAAGTCTGAAGAACATATATGCATTTCAAACACAGGGGAAACCCATTCTTGATGCTCCAGATGGAAATTCAAAGGTTGACACAGGCAATTATTCCTTACCATTTTTAGAGTCAGATACCATTAAGTATTAAGTAGCCTGATAATAGCCGTTTTCACATTGACATAAGGAAACGGAAGACTCAGTTGTGAATTCTCGAAAATAAACTGAGTAGGTTTTCCCTAATAGCATATAATGCAAATTCAGCGAACCATTTGGTATCTGACAATAATATTCAATAATGGAAAAGTTTTCTTAATTTTTGAATAAAAACAATAAGATAATCGAAAATTATCCGATTATCTTATGACAAACAAACAAAAAAGTTAGTTTTCAAGATTCCTGTACTTTCATATGAGCTACAAGCTCGTGAAAATATTTTTTACCCCATATTTCAAGGACACTTTGATCTTTGATAAAACGCTTAATATCATTCATGACATATTGCATATTTACGGAATCAATTTTTTTAGTCAACAAATCCATAAATTCTTCCTGCGTTATCTTATCGTTATCCCAATCGCCACTATCTTTGGCCCGCAAAGCGAAATGATGAAGATTAAGAGGAATCCCTTTTCTTATATACCATTCCATATCATACCAGTCTCGACCTTTTACGTTTTGTCCCCATTTACGAAAAAGAAGTGCATGCATTTTACCTGCAAATAGATCGGGTAAGACCAGGCATTTTACATAAAAAGAAAATGGTCTCAACAGAAGCTTTTCTTCCGTTTCAAAACCTAAAGGAGGTTCTGTATCAACTTCAATCTTGATCTTAACATTAGCGATTTGGTTTATACCTTGTTGGGGTATGATACTTTCAAGAACTAATTCTTTCCAAAGTGTTTCTGACTTTAAAAAAGCTGAATCAATATTGCTCTTGACAGCTTTTTTCTTTTCCCTGATCGACACTTTCATTCCCAATGATTCAAACTCATTGACCATTGCTTCTTGATATTTGCCAAGATTAAACTCAGGATCAACAGTAAGCAACGAAAAATCCAAATCTTCCGAGAATCGGTTCAATCCATAAAATATTCTGAGTGCTGTTCCCCCATAAAAAGCAGCTTTTTCAAAGAATCCAGTACGATAAAGTCCTGCAAGTGCAATCTCTTGCATAATTTCCCTTAATGCATCTTTTGCTTCCTGTTGATTTCCTGGCTTGTAACTATCCAACCATTCCTTTATCATAATTGCTCTATCATTTTAATCATCATCAATAAACTATCTTTTTTGGATCCATTGGGTATCCACTCTCGTATTGCCGTTGTGTCCAAACCTTTTAAAGCCGATTCTTCGATCCGCATATTATTGACAAGATACTCATAAGCATTGTGGATACTTCTAAATGTCAATCCTGAGGTGGTTATTATTTTATCGCACAAGGCTTTTTCGGGCGAAGCTACAATAGCATACTGATTTGAAGGAAGTTGAAGCATTTCCAGGCCATAGGAATAATAGGGCAATGGAAGTCTAGTATAGGTGAAATTACCGAGTACCGTCTTAAAAGAACGAGAAGCTTTTGTCGTCATGGAAGATATCTCGTATACCCGTTCTGGTATCAACCCATAAAAAGACAAGGCAGTTTCTTCGGAGACATAACTTGGACCCAATAGATGGTTCGCCACCAATAAAGTATCTGGTTTTGTATCCGACGCGGAAGGTCCCGCAATATACAGTCCTTTCTTTAACGATTCCAAAATTCCCTTTTTTTTCAACCCCAAAAGTTTGTCATTTGGACGCTTATAGCTCTTTAACCATGACATCAATAATTGATGAGGTAAAAGTTGATCCGCATGAGAACCTATAATCCGAGTAATATCCATACACAAATGTAAAAAATTAACAAGGTAATCGGAAATTATCCGATTATCTTATTAAAATATAACATAACAATGTTAAGGAATTGGCGGGACAGTAGTTTTACCTTCGAGCAAAAGTTAAAAATACAAATTCAATAAGGTGATTATCAGCGAAAGAACTTTTTGATAGTAGTTCATTTCAGATTAGCAAACTTCAAATGATGAAAACAAACAAGATACTGTATTATATTAAGATTTATCTGATGATGAGTTTGAATTAAACGACAAATTAGCCAGTTTGTTATCTCAACATGGTATCATAATGTGAGACGACTTAACTAAATCATCTCCATCTGATTTTTAAGAATCAAATCGTTCGGCAAAATAGCTTTTCATGAAGTATCGCCTTTGTTGCATAAATACAACCTGAAATTAGATTTGTCCAAATAAGCACTGAATTTTTTTTAACCTGATTAATAAGATATTAAGCGTAATAATTAAAGAATAACTAATTCAATTTTACCGACTACACACATCATTTTGTAGTCGGTAAAAAATCAAAAGACTACCAATCTAGTTCATAATTTGTGCTTCTACCACCCGAATCAGCCTTAATTAGGATACCTTTATTAACTAAATCTGTAATATCTCGTAATGCAGTATCAGCCGATACTTTTGTCATTTTTGCCCATTTTGATGAAGTCAGATTTCCTTCAAAATTATCCATTAATTTATTCAACATCATTCGTTGCCTATCATTACTGAAACTAACATTGTTTTGCATCCAAAAGTGATGTTTTCTCACGACTTTATCTATTATCGTATTCGAAGCAATAATTGCTTCTTTTAGGCAGTTTAAAAACCAAACTATCCAAGTTGTAATACTTGAATCTCCTTTTTGCGTTTTCTCTAGAATCGTATAATATTTCTTACGTTCATGTTTAATTTGCATAGACATACTGTAAAAGCGTTGATTGACACCATCTGCTTTCGACAGTTGCATATCTGTTAATGCACGAGCAATACGTCCGTTCCCATCATCAAATGGATGTATAGTCACAAACCAGAAATGTATAATAGCGGCTTTTAAGACTGGATCTATAAGAGAGTCCGTATTAAACCAATCTATGAATCTCTTCATTTCTTTTTCAAGCCGTTCAATTTTAGGTGCTTCAAAGTGTACAAGTTCTTTTCCCATTGCTCCCGAAACGACTTGCATATCACCATTTCTCCATTGTGCTACATCAATTTTGTATAAGCCACTTCTTCCAATTGGAAATAATGCACCATGCCAACCAAACAACCTTTCTTTACTTATGGTCTTATCTGTATTCTGTGTAGCGTCTAGCATCATTTCTACTATACCGTCGATATGACGATCAGAATTTACAAGACCTGAATTGTCCAACCCTAATCGTGTCGCTATTGATGATCGCACTTGTTCAGGATTTAATATCTCCCCCTCTATTTCTGATGATTGAACAACATCTTGGATAAGTGTTTCCAAGTTTGCTTCATCTTTTAACTCAAATCCCAGCAACTCAACTTTTCCAATAAGCTTTCCTTGAAGATGCCGAACTTCGCTTAATAGGTTAAGTATCTTCTCATCTTCCCATTGAAAATCTGTCCAATTATGTCTTTCGTGTATATAGACTACCATGACTTAAAAAATGTATGCAGTAAATATAAGTATTATTTACCGCAAAAAAAGCGGATAATAAACTGTTTATTCTCCGCACAATTGTTTATAATATTCAAAATTAAAAGCTTTTCTACCTTTAACTTGATGAGCAGACAATACACCTAATAATGCTGGATGCGACCCCCAATCCAATGCGCATATACATAAATGTTTATTTTATTAACCGCCATCTTACAACAAATCTAAATCATAAAGTTTACGTCGAAAGACATCGTCAGTAGCTAATTTTAAGAAATCATCTTGCAAATTTAACACGCGAAGCACATTAAAATATACGTCCATAGTAACACTGGGATTATCTTTTTCGACAGGATATAGGTCGATCGAGCAATGCCTGCCTGGTCTGAAACTTTAACGGGTGTGAGTTTAGGTCGTTTACGAGCTAATTTGATATTCTCTCCCATTTGTTCCATTAAGAGTTGAAATTTAGGTAATACAACTTGCTTTATCATCACATAATATTTGATACTTCAATCAAAAACACTTTTCCCCTCTTAAATATCAAACATATTCTATTAAAATTCAAGGAATAACAAATTTTTGGGACGGATCAAAAGATGATAAACAGTATAATCATTGAGCCTCAAAAGAAATATGTGAGAAAATAGTTGCACTGAAAAAAAATCCTTTCCAATTGCCTTTCAATGTTTTTAATTAAATTTTGTATTTTGTCTTAAAGACAAAAACATAAAAGGGCTAACCAACCACATTAGATTTAAGGAGGTAATATGGAATATTACAAAGATGAAGTTAAAACATATCTGGCAGTAGACTGTATAATATTTGGGTTCTATGGGGAGGCCCTGCAGATCCTTTTAATTAAAAGAGGGTTTGAGCCCGAGATTAATAATTGGAGTTTAATGGGAGGATTTGTCCAACCTGGGGAAAGCCCTGATGAGGCAGCCTCAAGGGTTTTATTAAAGCTGACTGGACTCGAAAATGTTTACATGGAACAATCGGCCGCTTTCGGAAAGCCTCATCGCGAAAAACATGGCCGGGTGGTGAGTCTTACCTATTTTGCTTTAATCGACTCCAAAGAGTATCAACATATATTAAGCAATGAATACCAGGCAAATTGGTTTCCCATAGATAACTTTCCAAAGTTAATATTTGATCATGAGGAGATGATAAGCACTGCTAAAAGATTACTGAGGAGCAAAGCCGCATTATATCCAATTCTTTTCGAATTACTACCTGAGAAATTCACTCTCCCTCAGATATCCAGTTTATATGAAGCTGTATACGAAATTGTTATCGATAAAAGAAATTTCAACCGTAAACTACTCTCATCAAATCTATTGATTAAACAGAACGAAAAAGACAAGGCAAGTTCTAAAAAGGGGGCATACTATTATGTTTTAAATAAGGATATCTATAAAGACAAAATCATGTCTTTTTTGAGGTACCTGCCAAGTTGGTCTGCTCAGGATATGGGAATTTAGATAATTTATTTCCAGATTAATTTTAAAGGGCAGCATCAATATCTAGTTTCCAACTAACCCACATATGATCAATTGACTTCCTGATGAGTCGATTTTAAAGGAATGATATTTTCCTTTTCATTAAAAACACCCTAGTTGATACAAACTTCGCTATTCGACCCTACTGTCTCTATTTATTGAGATAATTAAAATAATAATAGATCATATACAATCCATTTTCTTCCGGAATCTATAACAGTATGACATGCTCTGCTAATATTCTGTGAGGCGAGCTAAAGAATACGAGGAATGCTTTTTCCTGATACAGGACTACCCCTTTGAAACCATTAATTTTGTGAAACTTGTTATCTTTTGCCCTTCATTTAGTAATATTGTAACCATAACCGTTCTAATATCTCATTCATTTAGAGCGTTCTACCAGTTACAATAGACAATTGTTATGAAAAACGACCTATCCAGACGTGATTTTATCCATAAGAGCTTGATAGCCGGCATCGGTATTTCCGGGCTTAGATCTTTTCCAACTTCCGACATGCCGGAAACCCCTGCCATCAAGCTCGGGCTGGTGACCTACCAATGGGGAAGAGATTGGGATCTCGCCACCCTGATTGCTAACTGTGAGCAGACCAATCTATTAGGAGTCGAGCTCAGGACTCAACATGCACATGGCGTAGAAACTTCACTTAGTGCCAGCCAACGTGCTGAGGTAAAAAAGCGCTTTGCTGACAGCCCAGTCACTTGCTTAGGCTATGGGTCCAATTTCGAATACCACAGCCCCGATCAGCAAACGCTTCGTCAAAACATTGAGCAAACCAAAGAGTACATCAAACTCTGTCGGGATATAGGAGCTACCGGCATCAAGGTCAAACCCAACACTTTGCCCAGTGAAGTTCCCCGAGAAAAGACTATTTCCCAAATTGCCTCTTCTTTAAATGAGGTCGGTAGGTTCGCCCAGGATTACGGGCAACTTGTGCGGGTTGAGGTTCATGGGGAGATCACCTCTGAAATTCCGGTGATGAAAGACATCTTTGATCAGGTTAGTGAAAAAAACGTAAAGATCTGTTGGAACAGTAATGATATTGACCTAGCCCCCCCAGGTTTCGCAAAGAATTTTGAGATGCTAAAATATTGGATCGGAGATACCGTCCATATGCGCGGATTCAATGTAGATGATTATCCTTATGAAGATTTGCTAAGTTCACTCGCTGCCATCAACTTCAATGGTTGGGTACTACTGGAGGCACATCATCAGGTTCCTGACAGGATTGCCGCGATGAAAGAACAACTTTCTATTTTTAACCAAGTAATAACCTCTATCAATCAATAACAATGCTTAACGGTCATACCTGCACGTATAGGTATGTTTAACAGGAATTAAGCATCATCGCTTTAAGATCTGCAGGATTGAGAATTATGGGATAAGTTTTTAATGGATTATTTGAATTCATTATTTTAGAGAAAACTATTTGCTCATCCTAATATAAACTTCAGGCCGTCTATGCAAGATATGAAAGATTACCAAAAAGAAAAATTAACCATTGATTTGGTAAAAGCGAATGTTTATAGTCTTTTGCTGATTATTCCAATCGGCTTGATCTATGGTTTACCCTATTACCTTATTTGGCATCCCAAGTTCGACTTTAAAAATTTTGTTAGTCAATTAAATCTCACTGATACCATCTGGGGAGGATTTTTATCCGTTGTCCTGTTGCTTGGAGGTATCGTTGCCCACGAGCTTATTCACGGCTTAACTTGGTCGCTATTCACAAAAAAAGGATTTAAGTCGATTAAATTCGGTATCCTGTGGGAAATGCTTACCCCTTATTGTCATTGTCAAGAACCTTTAAAAGTGAAACATTATATATTGGGAGCAATCACCCCCTCGATCGTACTGGGTCTAATTCCTGCCCTGTTGGCAATCATCATGGGAAATGGCGGTATGTTGCTATTCGGGATGATCTTTACACTAGTTGCCAGTGGAGATTTTTTAATCATAAACCTGGTAAGAAAAGAAAACATGAATGACCTTGTCCTTGATCATCCCACAGAAGCGGGTTGCTATGTTTACCGAAAACAATAATTGTATTGCTATCTACCAAGCCGACAATTTAATCAACTAATCTAGCTGGACAGTAATCCTGCGATCCAGGTCCTTACTTGTGGTTTTCAGCACACCATCAACCCAGACGCATAACATACTTTGATTTCCTTGTTTTAAAGGTTCCCAGTCCTCTTTCCATACAATATCAATCTCCCTGCCGTGGTAGGATAAATTGCCTAAATAAAAGTATTCACGCTCACCCTCAGGCAGAAGAGGCTGAATCGAGAATTGGTTCTTGTGATATCCCTTAAAGCCGATAAGGTCTTCGATGATCATGTCAGGATAGGTTGAATGGAAATAATCCTTTTGTCCTCCGAATTCAGTTCCTTCACTTGGAATGTACCATTCACCGATATTGGGTTGGTCGTATCCATGCAGCCTGGTTAGTTTAAGTATCTGTTCAAAAAGAAGAGTTTTGTCCGTATCTGAGATTTCGTTTTTATAATTCCGAAGGTAATTGGCATAGGCTTTATAAACCACGGAGTTCTGAAAAGGCCAGCCCCTTCCGTTCCAGGCGTAGGCCTGTTCGTTGTAATAGGGATGTTGCCGCTCAGCGGTGGTCATACCTTTGTGGTTACTGAATCCTTTTTCAGAGGGAAACATATCCCAGGCAACCTGGTAATGTTTATGATCCTCTTTAGGAATCATATTAAAATACCAAGGCGTATATCCGACCGATTCTCTCACTCTCGCCTCATAATCAGTTTTACCATATAAATTATCACCTGCACTCAATGTGTTGAAAAATCCATCTTGCTTATTCCAAAGGACGCTAATAAATTTCTCTCTTATTTGATCTGCCTTTATTTGGTAACTGTCAGCCTTTTCAAGGTTCTCAGGGGAAGGGTTGAACTGTTGTTCTAATTTGTAAAGGTTCGATAGCGAGCTGACATTTCCATAGGCGTAACTGCCAACCGAAGGACGCACCAGATAATAATCCGGATACCCTTTGGTAAAAGCCTCAGGATACTCTATAGCTTGGTGAGTTTGGGCCGCATGATCGGTCGTTCCCCAACCAAGGTACAAATTCCTCCAGGTACTATCGGTGTAAATGGAATAAGGTCCATCGCTTGCAATTAGCCCCAGCACTGCCGAAAGGCTAAATTCCATCCCATCGTAAAGATCAAGGATTTTATACATGCCATCGGTTTTAGCCTTACTATTCTTCACGGTAAATAAGCTATCCAGCATCTGTTGATGTCGTTCCAGATCAGGAAGGATGCTGCGTGTCCAATCATGATCAGGGTGGATTTTCAAATATGATTCAATCCCATCTATCATCCAGCTGGAGAAATGAAGGCTTTCCGGTCTGCTGAGCTTTGTGAGAAAATTTCCGTTCTCCCGCTGATTTAATCGAGAGGCGGAACCCTGCATAAAATATTCCGCATAGGACCGAAGGTATTTGGGATCCCGAAGCCACCTGACATCATAGAATTGATGCCCTACCGGACAGGTTATGGCACCACTTAGCGATCCCCAGGCAGGATTTCCGAAAAATTCGGTTATTACCCAATACTTTCGGTGATCGTGAGGATCATCATATTCACGGAGATGTTTACTGATCATCCACCAACGGTAATTATAAACCTTGTTGATGGTATCATTGGAACTGTCGAAATAGGGGATATTTTTAACCAAAAAATCTTTATTGTTCGATGCATTATAGGGACCATCGGAATCAGGCCGATCAGCATATCCATTGAATTCATCAATGTTTGCAGAAAGCTTATCCACAGTAGATTGTTTTATTTCGTTCAGCAGATTTTGATAAACCGCTTGTTTTTGAGCTGAACACGAGGCCAATAAGGTAAGAATCAGTAGCCAACAGTGTTTTTTCCATATTTTTCCAGAAGATAGCTTAACAGTCAATAACATAATAAGGGCAATTTTATATAGGTTTCCATGCTGATATTCTAATATAATGCTTTTATTTCTAAAGTATTTTACACAAAAAAATAATAAAGAGCAAAGGTTTGCAAAAACCTGTATTCTAAATTAGTCAACATTTCAAATTCTAAAAGCACGCCATATCCTCAGACAATAAGTGCCGATGGGGTAATAGATACTTCAGGTCAATTAGAAATAAATCCGAACATAAATTTATTAGCGTATGATTTGGAGAGTCAAACCATACAAATCATGGAAAATTTAAAGATGCCGTTGGAACAAAATCATGCTTATTTTGACCATTGGGTAAAAGTGAATATTTATTTGACTGATGTGCCGTATTTACCGCTGGTTATTAGCTATTTACCCCCCTAGAAACCACCATTGAGGTATCCGATTTGCCTGACAAGGCGATGATTGAGCTAAATTGTGTGGCTGTAATAAATAGTGATCTTATCATATTGCCACACTGATAATTTGGTAAATATAAATTACATAAGTATTATGTCCATCCAACAAGCCTATTATCCATACGTTTTACTCCTGATTCATCAGTTCTTGAAATTTTTCAACGAATTGCCCGACATGGACGCCATCCACAAATCCATGATGGACATGAATTGAAACAGACATCGTTTTTACACCATTACTCTCAGTAACTTTACCAAAAGATATTTTAGGTGAACTCTCAACAAAGGAAAAATTTCTGGCATGAGAAAGGGCTGTAAAATCAATCCATGGGATGGCAGAAAAATGAATTACGCTCTGCCCCATAGTCACAGGCATTAGATTGTTTGAGAGTCGTACTTTGTTTATCTCTTTGGAGGCTCCTTCATAAAAATCAAACTCTTTTGGACAATATTCCATATAAGCGAAACCGAATGTACCGTTTAGGCGGTTTATAGTGGGAGAAGCATCTACCCGGTCAAAAAGGTATACCTGCCCATCGATAATCCTATATCGGAAATTTTCTATCTCATTTGCTGTTTTTAAAGCCTGGTATAAATAATACAGGAAAAAAGAGCTACCTCTTTCTTTTGCCGTTTTATATGCCCTTGTGCAGTCTATGTTCACCGTAACACCATAAAACGGCTCTTCAAATTGAGAAAAGAACAGGAAATGTTCTTTTCTATCCAACTGTTCAATATTTATTAATGTCCTCATTTCTATAAATAATTAAGAATACCATCAATACTTTTTAATGCTACAAAATGATCATGTTCAACACGCTGGTCATGCTGTTCATGTGACCAAGTTATCCGGTATGGAATGTGCCCGCCAAATCCACCTAACTCCAAGACAGGAAGGATGTCCGATTTAATAGAGTTTCCTAGCATTAGAAAGTTTTGGGGACTACAGTCCAAATGTTTTAATAACTTTTCATAATCCCCGATCCTTTTATCGCTCATGATCTCAATATGATGAAAATATTTCTCCAACCCCGATTTTTTCCAGCTTTCGTTCCTGATCTAATAGATCCCCCTTGGTCGCCATTATCAATCTGTATTTTCCAGTTAACTGCTCCAAAGTTTCCTTAACACCTGCAACAATTCGATAGGTTTTTCTAAATGCTCCTGTCCGATGGTTAGAATATCATCAACTATTTTCAAAGGAACAGTTCCTGCTGAGACCCTGCTTGCTGTTTCTATCATACACCACACAAATCCTTTTACGCCGTACCCATATAAATGCAGATTCTTCAATTCGGTTTCAAGAGGTTCTTGGGAAATGGAATCACCTGGCAAATAATTTTCAAGCAATGTGCAGAATTGCTGTTCTGCTTCCTGAAAGTATGTTTCGTTTATCCACAACGTGTCGTCTGCATCAAATGCTATTGTTTTAATGCTATTTTTCATTTCTTTACTTTTGTAATATTGTGAGAACAAATTTCAAGAATGAGGAAATCTAAAAAAAGGACAATTGTCCCAAGAACAAAATGGTAAGGACAAACAATTCATTTTTAACTATGTGCAAGAACTTTACGAAAAACAGGATCGTAAAGAGGATATTGTAATGAAGCAGTACGTAAAAGGACAAAAACTATTTTTTCAGGACGAGAAGGCGACAAAGGTCATGCTGATCAACCAACGTATTACCAAATGTTTTTTTTCGGAAGAAAATGGTAAAGAATATATACTCGAATTTTTAGGCAAAGGTGAAATTATAGGCGAAATTGAGAGTATCCGGAAAATCCACTGCCTTTGTAATATTGAAGCAATGACAGATCTCGTAATCTATGCCATTGCACCACACTATTTCTCCGAACTTATCAAAACCGACCTTAAACTGAACAACCTGCTGTTGGACGTTTTTGCAGAACGGATTATAAAAACTTCTAGTCGGGCTTCATACCAACAACTCCACAAAATAGAGCACAGTTTAGCTAGATTGTTAGAATTACAATCCAAACAAGGTATACCTATCTCCAAAGAAGATATGTCCTCTTATCTTGGCATTTCAGTAAGAAGCTTGAACATGGCTCTGAAAGACCTTCACAAGCTGCAATAAAACTATTTAAAGAACCTGTTTTATATTGGAAACGGTGTCCATGCGTTCTTATAAAAATTGATAGATTCTGCTTACGGTTTTTATATTCATGATTTCCCTTCCATAAAATTACACGATATATTGCCCCTATCCTTTCCCAGATTAGCTGAACAGTTTGTTAGCTTATTATATTGATAATTATTCGCTACCCAACTAACTATTTACCATTTCTTTAACCTATATTTATACTAATATTTTTAGCAGAATGAAAAGAGCAGGAACGGCAGATCTCCCTTTACACTATGGCAAGGTACCGAGTTGGTTGTACGAACGCATGTCAAAATTAGGATTATCCATTATAGAGAATATCCTAATGGACTACGGAAAGGACGAAGTCCTTAAAAGACTGGCCGATCCATTTTGGTTTCAAAGTTTTGGGGCAGTATTGGGAATGGACTGGCACTCTTCAGGCATTACCACATCAGTTATGGGAGCTCTTAAACGTGCCATTAACCCTAATTCACAATATCTGGGGCTATACATATGCGGAGGAAAAGGTAAGTTATCTCGAGGAACGCCACAGGAAATCTTGCAGGTCTCAGATCGAACCGGAATTGATGGAAATTTAATGGTACGCAATAGCAAACTGGTGGCCAAGGTCGATAATACAGCCTTACAGGATGGTTATCAATTATACCTTCATAATTTCATACTCTCTGATCAAGGAAAATGGAGTGTAGTCCAACAGGGTATGCACACTTTTGATCGAACTGCCAGAAGATACCATTGGCACTCGGATAATATCAAATCCTTTGTCGATGAACCCCATAGTGCAATTCAGGGAACCCCACAGGGAAATATACTGAATTTGACCGCATCAAGAGCCGCCCAAAACCGCAACGGTATCCTATCCATTTCGCGCCAGGATCCTCATATGGTCATAAAAGAATTCCGGAGTCTCCTTATGCCAAAGCGTCATCATCTGGAGTCCTCTGACGTGGACCTAGGGAAATTGGGAGCTATGTTGTATATCACACGAGAAGCAGATCTAAATTCCTTTGAGGATCTGTTATTATTAAAAGGAATAGGACCAAGAACCATGCAATCCCTTGCCTTAGTGAGCGAGGTGATCCACGGTGCACCTTGCCGATTTGAGGATCCTGCCCGATTTTCTTTTGCCCACGGTGGTAAAGATGGACATCCTTTCCCGGTACCCTTAAAAGTCTATGATCAGACGATCGAAATATTTCAAAACGGTATTACACGATCAACTTTAGGTCCGAGCGAAAAAACGACAGCAATAAAAAGATTACATCGAATCTGCATTCAAGCGGGAAATCATTTCCAGCCTAATTTCGACTTAGATTCTGTGATTCAAAAAGAGAGGCAAGAAGCGCCTAAATATGGAGGAAGAACAGTGATGGGAAAATCAACCGGTGCAAACCGCCCTTCCTCCAATATTCAATTAACGCTATTTTAAGTTTATTTAAATTCTACCGTATATTGATTTCGTGTATCGGTTTTCCATGCATGCTCGTGTGTTGTGGGTGAAGCTCCGAAAAGCGGAGAGAAAGTCTTTACATGAACTGTTTTGTTGTCTGGAAGAAACTCCAGGATCCTTAACCAGCCATCTCCGCCATTTCCACTGCGTCCACCTCCGCCCATGGCTTGAGCATCAAAAATAATTTGATGAACAGGTTTTCCTAGATCATTAATCCCTTCTTTATAACCCTCTCCGGAAAAATGACCGCTCAAAACCATCTCGATGTTTCCGGCAGGTTTGACAACCTTCTCCCAAATCTGCTTCCCATTGTTCGATGTAGGCAGCGCAATACTTTTTGATTTTAAGATCTTACCGTCAACCTGGTAGGGTTCCCAAAGTAACCAGCTGTTCTGTTTATCGGCTAATTCATCCTTGGGATTCAAATAACTATGTGTTACTAAAACTATACGGTGATTTTTATACTGCTTCATAGCAGCAACACTTTTAGCCCAGGCAATTACGGTATCTCTTGGAGCATACTCGATGGTCATGAATAAATAATCCTTACCGTTTATATCTTTTAATTCATAGGCAGAGTTGGCTAGGGTCTGCTGATCCTGTTCATCTCGAGCGTTCTGCACGAGATATTTACCATTTAAAAAGTTCTTATCCACCGTAAAAAATTCATTGTAGCGCGAGGTCCTGTTCCCTTGACGGTCCACGCTATAATCGTGATTTCCCGTGGCCATCATATACGGAACTTTTCCATTTAAGCGATCAAATGATCTCGCTTATGCTTCCCATTGTTTTTGCGTCGATTGGTCGCCATCATAGTCTTTGGTAATCTTTTCATTGTTCTGAACGAGATCGCCCACACAAACCACCATGCGTATATTGAGCGTGTCGATATTCTCTTCAATCCATGCAGTCATCAGTTCTAATATTGGCTGATTACGGCCCCATTTAACATAATTCTGAATATCAGGAATCATAATCATAGACCAAGAATCCTTATTTTCCAGTTCGGGTTTTTTATAAACTTGCTGGGCCGATACAGTAGAAAAGTAAAAAAGATTAGGAACGATAACAGCAATAAACTTAATGTCCTTTTATTCATATTTATTTTATTAACATCTAGTTTTATTTTTTATCTAAAAACTACCAATAATTTTATTTCATTTAATCAATCCACTGATTGATTTTAACCTTTTAGCATAATTTACTAAAGAGTAATAAAACAGCTGACAGAGTGATATTTCAAAAATAGATCGTTTCTGGCAAAGGTCTATCTTGAGCATTAATGAACGGTTAGGTAATTATTAATTTATTATAAAACAATTGACCAAAAACGGAGACTAAATATATCCTTAGCATTTTCACTTTTCCTTATTTACAGAACATACTAATTCATTAGTATGGTTAGTCATCCTGGTTATTTAGGAAGTAATGATCTTCATTTACTATAAGAGTTCCTGAATCTCTTTTTTGGCATTTTCCAGATCTGAGGGACGTATGGCTTTCATCGTTCTAATCTCGCCCTGCTTATCTATTAGCATGTAAGTAGGAAATCCGGAAATATTGAAATTACCCATCATTGCTTTACTATCATCTCCAGCTATAAAATAATTTTCACCATGAATCTCACGATGCTTAACAAGTTTCATCCAGCTCTCCTTCGGTGATTGGAGGCAAAGGTTTACAAATACTACATCTTGATCGTAAAAACTTTCGTGCAAGGCTGGGGCGAATTCCATTTCCTTAAGGCAAGGGATATACCAAGTGGCATATATATCTAGATAGATGACCTTACCGGGGTATTTCTGTTGAAGGGTTGCCAGAAAATCCACATGAGAGAGATTGGTTACCTTATCATTTTCTAAGAAACTTAACTCATTGATGGGGCTTTTTTTGATCTTCACCTGTTTGTCAAGGTCAAATACTTGCACCACATAACGGAAAACTTCAGCTGAGCTGAAGTACTGCTGAAATCTTGAGAGTTCAGGTTTCAAATCGGGGTTTTTCTTTAAAAAATATTAGAAGAAAGCAAAAATAAGCAAAATGGTTAAGACCATTCATATACAGTAGTTTATAAAACGTGAGGGAAAATTTGGAAGTAAGTGTCCGACAGGTTTTGAGCTTAAAATGACAAGGTTAGGTTACTAAATCGTTACTGACTATAATCTAATCGATAACGATATAATGCGTTATATTTCAGTCATTTGCACTTGTTTTCATATTCCCTTGTAACTCAATAAAATTTAATTTTAAACGTTAAACAATTGAGTTATGGAACACGAACGCATCGAGCAAAAGATTTTCCACGCTGAATTGTGGTGGACAATGAAAAAGTTGCCGCAGAAACTAAAGTATATCAGAAGATACCGAAAATCCTATCCTTTGTTAATGAACACGGAGAAGATAAAATGAAGCAGGAAATTGAAAGCAATTATCGTCAGATAAAGTCAGACATTCTGCATATTGTTGAAAGTGAAATGGAGCGTATCAAGAACGACCCCGATTTACGGCATTTGGTAAAAGAAGGATAATCAAGAACACAGGTCTTTTTGATAAGCTCATTCATTTCAGTGGAATAACCGAAAGAATGATACAGCACAAGTACGTCCATAGTGATGGAATGTTGTAGCTTGACTTCCCATATCAACCTATTTAAACACGATGTAAATTATGTATTAACCTTTCAAGAGTACAATAAAGAACTACGACCTTTTAGAGTTTTAGCGAATGTCATTTCGACTTCAAAAACAGTCGTTTTGGATACATCTGCTTTTTGAAAGCGTTGCACTTTTGCAATAACAAAAAAGAAAAAATATGAAGATCGTAATTACAGGCTCATTGGGCAACATCAGCAAACCACTTGTAACAGCATTGAGTACAAAAGGACATTCGGTAACCGTTATCAGTAGCAATCCCGAAAAACAAAAAGAAATTGAAGCTATTGGAGCAAAAGCAGCAATTGGTTCAATAGAGGATATTAATTTTTTAATAACCACTTTTGCAGGTGCAGACGCTGTGTATTGTATGATACCTTTTAATTTTATGGAAGAAGACCAAGCGGCCTATTTCAAAAAAATTGAAACCAATTACGTACAGGCAATCAAGCATAACGAAATTGAGAAAGTTGTATTTTTAACCGGTTGGGCAGCTAATGTGGAGGATTCCCCTCTACTTAATCAGCTCTCAGATAGAACAGTTATCGAGCTACGTCCTGGTTCTTTTTATACCAATTTTTACAATGATATTAAAACAATAAAAGAAAACGGTGCGCTAATGGCAGGTTATGGTGAAAATGATAAAATCGCTTTTGTTTCACCAAATGATATTGCGGAGGCGGTCCTTGAAGAATTGACTACACCGTTTCAAGGAAAAAAAGTTCGTTATGTGGCAAGCGATGAGCTGACCTGTAATGAAGCGGCTAAAATTTTAGGCGAATCCATTGGCAAGCCTGAACTGAAATGGATAGCCTTGTCAGAAGAGCAATTACTAAACGTCTTAATTCAATCAGGCTTTCCCCATCAACTAGCGCATAATTTCGTAAAAATGCAGATGGAGACACACAGTGGGAAAACATTTGAAAATTATCTCAAAAACAGACCTGTCTTAGGTAAAACAAAACTAAAGGAATTTGCAAAAGAATTTGCAAAAGCATACCATCAACAATAATTATCTTTGTATATGGCACATAAACAACCGCATAGGATAAAATCAATCAGTGAGTTTCATCGGCTAAGAGGTTTGCCGAAGCCAGCACACCCCTTGATTAGCGTAGTCACAACGGACGATTTTACCAAATTGCCCGACCAAATCGCTACGAATGCGGTATTTGATTTTTATTTTATTGCCTTGAAACGTATGAAAGGTATTAAGTATAAATATGGACAACTGCATTACGATTTTGAAGATGATGGTATATTGTTTTTTATGTCGCCTAATCAGGTGCTGGAACTTGAAATCAATGAACACGTAAATACCGAAAAACAATCAGGTTGGATGTTGCTCATTCACCCTGATTTTATTTGGAATACACCACTTGCAAAAACAATTAAAAAATATGATTTTTTTGATTATTCTGTAAATGAAGCATTATTATTATCAGAAAAAGAAGAAATAACACTAAACAGTATTATACAAAATATCAGGCAGGAGTATCATTCCAATATTGACAAGTTCAGCAAACAAATCATTATTTCGCACGTTGAAACATTGCTTAGTTATTCGGAAAGATTTTACAGCCGCCAGTTCATCACAAGGGAAAAAGCCAATCATCAAATTTTGGAACGTTTAGAAAAACTGTTGATAGATTACTTTAACAGTGACGATTTGACAATGAGGGGTCTGCCATCTGTTCAATATGTTTCAGAGGAATTGAATGTTTCGGCTAGTTACTTAAGCAGTTTGCTGCGAGAGGTAACCGGTCAAAACACACAGCAGCACATTCACGACAAACTGATAGAAAAAGCTAAGGAGAAATTATCTACTACAAACCTTTCAGTAAGTGAAATTGCCTACGAATTGGGATTTGAACATTCACAATCGTTCAGTAAACTTTTTAAGGCAAAGACCCATGTTTCGCCTTTGGAGTTTAGGCAATTGTTTAACTGAAAAAATTACCAAATCGATTATTTATCAAACAACAATCTTAAATTTACATTATGAGAAAACGTATTGAATTCGTTTTGTAATTTAAAGTAATTTATTTTAATTAAACGAAATTTACAACATCAATTTTAAAACTAAAAATGAAAGCATACTTATTATATGAAGCCGGAGCACCGGAAAAATTAATTTTTGGCGAAGCACCACATCCCACCTTAAAAAATGGTGAAGTCTTAATCAAAGTTAAAGCTATCGGTATTAATCCTGCCGACACTATTTACCGAAGTGGCGAGACTTTTCTTACCGCCCTTTTTGGCGACAAACGCCCAGTAATAATTGGTTGGGATATAGCCGGAGAAATTGTAGAAAAAGCAGATAATACCAATGGATTTGAGGTTGGGGATGAAGTTTTTACACTTTTGCCAAAAGCAAACGGTTATGCCGAATATGTGGCAGTCACTGCAAAAAATATAGTGTTTAAACCCCAAAATATAAGTTTTGAAGAAGCCGCCGCTGTACCTATGGCTGGTTTAACAGCCTGGCAACCGCTACTTCAGGCAATGAATATCAAAAAAGGCGACAAAATTCTTATTCACGCGGCATCAGGTGGTGTGGGTCATTTTGCCGTACAAATAGCCAAACATTTGGGTGCCGAAGTTATCGCCACTTCGTCAGCGAAAAATCGAGAGTTCATATCATTGCTCGGTGCCGACAAACATATCGACTATCAGATAGAAAATTTTTGGGAGGTGATTAAAGATATTGATTTTGTTTTGGATACTGTGGGCGGAAAAACTTTGGAACATTCTATTGATACAGTAAAGCCAAACGGAACTATTGTTTCTATCATTCCTACAACCGATGAAAGTATCATTGCAAAGGCTAAAGAGAATAAAATAAACCTGATTTTTTGGGGAATGAGGCCGAATGTAGAAGATTTAAAATCGATAGCCGATTTGATTTCTGAGGGAAAAATAAAACCCCGAATTGCGAGTGTTTATCCATTCAACTCAATGGTAGAAGCACATACGCAAGTTGAAACCAGACGTACTGCAGGAAAGGTCGTAGTTACGATTTAACTGAATACAAGCCACCGAATGACGAATTTGTGTTTTCGCTTTCGGGAACTCTTCCGTTATAGATATTTGCAGATAACGAACGAAAAATATAAATAAGATGAAAGACATAAAACTAAGACCATCAGTAGTTGCAGACATAAACAATTTCTTTGAGTATCAACTTGACGAGGACGCAAATTACTTGGCGGCATTCACGGCAACAGACCCCACAGACAAAAAAGCCTATCTTGAAAAATATACGAAACTACTGTCCTATCCCACGGTAAATATGCAGACAATTGTTGTGGACGATATAATTGTTGGAACCGTTACAAAATTTGAAATAAATAATGAGGCGGAAGTTGCTTTTTGGATAGACAAACCATTTTTGGGAAAAGGGGTTGCAACAAAAGCTTTAAAAATGTTTCTTGAAATTGAACCTTTTCGACCAATTTTCGGACACGCTGCGTTTGACAATTTTGGTTCGCAAAGAGTTTTAGAGAAAGGTGGTTTTGTGAAAATTTGTACAGAGAAAGGTTTTTCCAATGCTCGTCAAGCAAAAATAGAGGAATTTGTTTACAAACTAACTTAGAAATAAAGTATGGGATAAAAACAAAGAAATCACTAATCAATTTAAAAAATAAGACGCAAATAATTTACAAGCATAATGAACGAATTGCAAAGATGATTTTTGCATCGATTTATGATGGGGGAAGTGGCGAAAGAACGAAAAAATGGAAAAGTTATTAGGAAATTAAACCGGTAACAAAAGAGGTTTGCCGCAAGCGTACCGCAATCCTTAAACTGAAAAAACGAACTAACAAAACTAGCCTAACATTTCATTAAAAATAAGGTTAACATTTACTTTTTGACTGGAATTTGACTTGCAACTATATCTGTGTAATAGGAAAAAAAGAGCTTTGCATTGAAAAAAGAAAATGATAATATGTAACTAGGCTTCTTGGTTCTTTAATTAGCAGTTCGACAGCTACGCTTCTTAAAAACATTAAAATGATCTGAAAACTTCCTCCATACATGGGTAATTAAATGCTAACCTAATTTTTCAATTATAATTGTTGGTTACTAAAAAGAAAATAGAGTATTCCCAAAACGATACAAATTTTTAGGAATACTCTATATTTTATAAATGTACTTTTCTATCTAAAATCTTGCTCGTAATTTTATTAGCAAGAGGCAATAGAAGTAATACGCAAGCGTAAACAATAGGCAACGAAAAAAACCATGATTTAAAAAGATCACCGATCCAATTTTCAGATAAAACCCCATTAGTAACACTTGATAAAACGGTCATTACAAAAGTTGTCGGCAGAACCACAAAAAAGGTACTGATTATTCTATAGCGTCTATCTTTTTTAGAATTTTCCATTATCATTTCTTCGTTTTTCGGGTTCAGGTATTGTTTCAATGACATCCCAATGTTCTACGATTTTATCTTCTTCAATTCTATAAAGATCATAGAAAGCAACGTGTTCTCTTTTAAAAGTACCTTCACTTAATACCAAGACAAAATTTCCCTCTCCAAGCACTTTATGTATTTTCTTATAAATTTGAGGTTCCCCGTCTTCCTGCCATTGATTCAGCATATTTAGAAATTCTTGTACCCCGTCACCCATATGTGGATTATGTTGAATCAATTCGTCGCCGCTGAAATAATTTGATATCAACTCGATTTGCCCATTAATAAGAACGTTTTGAACAAAGTCTTTAACAAGTGCTTTGTTAACCTCCGTTTTATGGTGATCTTTTGCCTTGGTCTTTCCGTCCGTCATTGTCCTTCCGCTTTTATTCAGTTTTTTTGGATTTGTTTGAAGATTATCCCAATGTTCAACACTCATTCCATTTTCAAACCGGTGTATGTCAAAAGCGACGGTGGGTTCAAAAAGGAAATAGTCTACGTGAACAAATCCATAATCTCCATCTTGAAACTTACGGACTACATTGGTATAAACTTTATCCATCGGCATCTGATCGTGCAAGCCCAAAATTGCTTGTAAGCCCGTAGCTACATTTGGATTGTGTTGTTTATAGGAGGTAGGACTGATCAACCCTATTTCTGCCAAAGTTTCAGTTTCAATGCTATTTTGTATAGCTTCAGCTTTGTCTCTATTTGATAATTCCATTTTTTTTAATTTTAATGATTAATTATGAGCAAATGTACTGACCTTATGCAGGTGAAAAAATAAGTGAAAAAATATTGCTATAGGGATAATATTATCCCTATGATACTGAAAACGAAATATGTCGTAAATTTATTCCCTAAAATAGAACAGCTATGTACGAGAAAAAAATACCGAAAGATTTTAGTTGTGGAATGAGTATTACTTTTGAGATTATTGGAGGTAAATGGAAGCCTTGCTTAATTGATTCTATCAACCAAGGAATACGAAGGCCGAGTGAACTCGCCAAGAAACATCCGCTTGCGAGCAAAAGAGTTTTGAACTTACAACTTAAAGAGTTGGAGGCATATGGTGTTGTTAGAAAAGTTATTTATCCGGTACTCCCTCCTAAGGTTGAATATTTTTTAACTGAAGTAGGCGAATCGCTTTTACCCCTTGTTGATATGATGGAAAACTGGGGAAGTGATTTTATGAATGATTTTTATAAGAGACAAGAGAATATAAACTCTGAAACTATTCTCATGGAAACATGATTTGCGGACTTGGTAAAAAATGACAGCATAGAAAGTTTATTCGGCATCGAAAGTTCAGAGTCGTATGTTTATAAACTTTTTTCAAATAGATTTTCAAAATAAAATATCTTAAAAATAATTCACTTAAACTCTACTGTGGGCTTATTATATATCAATCTTCTATTATTCAATGCATTAAACCCATAAAAATAGATGAATAATTAAATGAGTTAAGATATTTATAAGAATTTTGAACTATTAAAATATTATTAAACTAAATATAATGAACGAAGCAAAAAAAAATACCGAAAAGTGGAGTATGCTTAGTCATCTTTTTAAAAAAATAGAGATTCCTGCTAAAACTACTCTTCTTGAAGAAGGTGAAATTTCCAAAAAAATGTTTTTCGTGGAAAAAGGTTGTTTACGAACTTGGATTAATAATAACGGAAAAGATATAACAACTCAATTTTTCTTTGAAGGTAGTGGTGTGTCGTCTATTGAAAGTTTTATGACAAACAAACCTAGTCTATATAGTATAGAAACGATTGAACCTTGTGTGCTACAAACTATTACTCAGAAGGAATTTCAAGAAGCATTAATGAGTTTGCCGGATATTAAAGATAATATACTTGAACATCTATTTCAACGGCTTCTACAAAGTCAAAATCTTTTTTTTTCCTATTTAAAAAATTCACCTCAAAAAAGGCACGAAGAGCTTATTAAGCAACATCCATACATTATTCAGCGTATTCCGCAACATTATATCGCGTCCTATTTAGGTATAACTCCTGTTTCATTAAGCAGGATACGAAACAGACGATAATGGCGGTGTGAATGAATTTAATAGCGTTCGAATTTTAATGAGATACTAGTGCATTAGGGTAACGGGGTCTTAAATTGTTTGTAACTCCAAAAAAGCGGGTATGATATGATACCATTCAAATAAGCTAACGCTCAACTTTAAACGGTTAGTGGCAATTGGAAAACCATTTACATATGCCGCTGATATAAACTCCTGAATTCAAGCGGCGTCTGGCGTGTAACCTTTTTGAATAGCTTGCTCAATGATTGTGGTTGTTCAAATCCTAAGTTATAGGCGATCTCGCTTACGGTAAGTGTCGTAGTAGAGAGTTTGAGTTTGGCCACCTCTATAAGTTTGAACTGGATATGTTGGCTGGCATTATTTCCTGTTGTATTCTTCAACACGCTACTCAGATAATCGGGAGTTTTGTTCAATTTTTCGCTAAAATACTGTACTGTTGGAAGCACCCTTTGCCTATCGTTTGTTTCGTTGAAATATAGCTCCAGTAATTCTTCAAATCTTGTGAGTAATTCGTGATTACTACGTTCTCGCGTAATGAATTGTCTTTTGTAGTAGCGATCTGCATAATTCAGCAAGAGTTCGATCTGGGAGATGATAATCCTTTTACTGAAATCATCCATATTCCTGCTGTATTCTTCGCGGATGCTGTCCAAAAGGACACCCATATTGTACTCTTCTCTCTCGGAAAGAAAAAGTGCCTCATTGATGGCATATCCGAAATATTCATATCCCTTTATCGTTTTGGCCAGCGTGGTATTCCATAAAAAATCGGGATGGATAAGCAGTATCCATCCCGATGGCTCCTGTCTGGGTAATTCATCGTTGAATTTAATATTTAGGATCTGTCCTGGCGAAAAAAATGACATCAGCCCCTCATCGAAGTCATAGGGCAACTGTCCATAATTAAACTTTCCCAGTACATTCTTCTTTAATGCAATGGAATAGAATGCCTGTGACCAGCACTTAACCGTTACCCCATTATACATTTCCGCATAATCTACCAAGCTGATCAACGGATGTAAAGGCTTAGGTAAATTATACAAACGGTGAAATTCGCTAATGGTTTTGACGTGAATGATTTCCTCCATAGGTTAAATTTACCAAATAATTACAAGTTACTACCACCTGACACCTCAATTCGTTGAGCATTGATCCAATAGGCTTCTTCAGTACAGAGAAAAGCAACTACAGCGCCGATATCTTTAGGCAGACCAACTCGCCCCAGGGTTGTTTCAGTAGCCAGTGTAGCATTCATGTCTTTGTTGTCCCTCACAGCACCTCCTAAAATATCGGTCTCGATAGCGCCCGGAGCTACTGAATTTGCACGGATTTTTCGTGTTCCCAATTCTTTAGCCTGATATCTGGTAAGTACTTCAAGTCCGCCTTTCATAGAGGCATATGCCGCAAACCCCGGTGTGGAAAAACGCGTTAACCCGGTTGAAATATTCACGATTCCTCCTCCATCGTTCATCATACGTAAAGCATGCTGGGTGATAAAGAAGGGTGCCATCAGATGGATGTGTATCATCTCCTTAAATTGATCGATGGTAGCATCGTCAAAAGTTGAAAAAGCAATAGCTCCTGCGTTGTTTATCAGATAGTCTAATTGTGAGTTGTTGAAATTGTTTTTTAACAGGGGTGATAATTTCTCCGAAAAAAAAGGGGCATAAGCTTCATAGGCAGCAACGTCCAATTGTAAAGCCGCTGCTTTATTCCCATAGGATTTTATTTGTTCGACAACCTCATTGGCTGCTCTTTCATTGGATAGGTAGGTGATAATTACATCAAAGCCCTTTTTTGCCAGGTTAAGCGCTATATCCCGACCTATCCCACGGCTTCCGCCGGTTACTAAAGCCATTTTCTGTTTGTTCATTACGATCTTTATTTTAATTACCCTACAAAGGTCTTTAAAACAATGGCAGCCGAAGTATCCCAATCCGTTATACTTGTGGTTAAATCCCTTGTTTATACGAGAAATTTCAAAGTGAAGGCATTTTTACTACTAATTAGATGATTTTTAAACTGAGTATATTATCAATAGATTCACAGCCCTCATTTCCAAAGTAGGTTACAAGATATCACTAGAAGCTTTCAGTATTCGTTTATCCATCGTTGGTGAATCTGAGTATGTTTTTTTTACAATTGTAATCGTTTTGTTTATTCAGCTCATTGTAACTTTGTAAAAAAGAACATATTAAAAGCATTCTAAAAAATGGAGAAATAGTAAAGCATAAAGTTTTTGCAGAATTCAGATTGATAACACTATAGTGCCTCAATGTGATGAGTTGACCTTACTAATAGGAGTTAACAAAGACGAAAACAATTTAGAATCAATAATAATATCAATAGATAATGAAAATAGTAAATAGTACCGAAATAGATATATCTGAAATATTTAGACTTTATAAATTAGCCACCGCATTTCAGAGAGAAAAGTTTCCCGAAAACCAATGGCCGGAATTTGATAAAACATTGATAGAAGAAGAAATTGCTGAAAACAGACAATTCAAATTACTGATTGATAATGAGATTGCCTGCGTTTGGGCAATTACATACAGCGACCCAGAAATTTGGAAAGATGACGATGGGGTATCTGCTCTTTATATTCATAGAATAGCAACAAACCCGAGTTTCCGGGGCCACAATTTTGTAAAAATAATTGTAGATTGGGCAAAGGATTTTGCGAAAAATA
>Ga0308157_10001272_pt1 | contig 55285 bp, 31 predicted proteins | sample PhyBR1_FD_201035 | JGI IMG/M metagenome (GOLD analysis project Ga0308157, IMG submission 201035) | Phyllosphere microbial communities from UC Gill Tract Community Farm, Albany, California, United States - DLSLB.R1 | ecosystem: Host-associated > Plants > Phyllosphere > Unclassified | place: USA...
AGCTTTAGATCATTGCTCAATAGGTTTGATACTACTGTATCTAGTTGGAAAGCTTTTAATTATTTAGCATTTATGGTCATTGCACTAAGAAAGTTTTATAATACAAAAAAGTTTAAATGACTTCATTGAATACTTCTAAAAAAAGGAGGAGTAATTGTATTTTAATCATTTTTTTAAACTTAAAATAACCTGTCATGAAAATCTTCGATCACCATTTTGTCAAACGCTTAGAGCAGAAACTAGCTTCTGACATTTCTTCGTTAAAATAAGTACCTTTTCCATTCACTTTGTCGATTCAAAGTTTTATGATGACAGCGATAGCTGTCAGTTAATCACTATTTATTAAGATTATATATTTTAATCACTAGAGTAGATTGGGATTGAATTTTAAAATTTAACAAAGTTATCAGTAATACGCTTTTTCTAATTTTACATAATTTTTTAGCGATCAATAGATTTGCCTACAATTTTACCAGCTGCAGTCTTTAGATTTTTATAAAAAAATTAAATTATCAGATATGAAAATTAAAAACATTTATTCTCTTGCTGTCTTTTGCCTGATTTCCTCTGGTTTAAGCGCTCAAGTAGGGATTAATACAAGTAATCCGCAGGTTACTTTAGATGTTGTGGGAAATGGAAGTTCTACAACGGTGAAAGATGGGATTATGGCTCCAAGGATATCTAAGCAACAGCTGGCTGCCAAAGTTGCAGGGACTTATGGTAATCCGCAAACCGGATCTTTAGTGTATGTGACTGATGTAACTCCGCCATCCGGGACCACTCCCAGCTTAGCGCAGGTAGCACAGATTTCAGCAATAGGCTATCATCAGTTTGATGGTACGATATGGAGGGTGGTTTCTCCTCAAGTTCTGAATATTTATAATTCAGACGACGCTCTTACCGGAAACAGGATCGCGACCTTAGCGGCAAATAATCTTACTTTTGCTGCAACGACAGGAACTTTTTCTTTGCAAACAAATAATAACGGATTTCAGCGTGCCAATTTTTCCAATGTAAGTACAGGCGCTAGCAGCCGAATGGATGTTCTTGTAGGCGCCGGATCAGGAGGAGTTTATCTGGGATTAGATAATGGTTCTGCCATTTTTGGTGCAGGCAGCAAAGGCTATCTGGATAATCGGTCCGGAGGAAGATTAGCATTTGGAACACAGGGTACAGAAAGTATGACGATAGCGACTAACGGTAATGTCGGTATAAGTACTTCGACTCCCAATACTATTTTAGACCTTGGAACCTCAAACGGAGCCGGAAGTGCGACTGCAGTTGCCGGTAAAAAACTGGCTGTTTTCAACAATAGTGCGGGTACGGACTTTTATGGTTTAGGGATTAATACCGATTACCTTCAGTTTCATGCGGGCTCTTCAGCAGCAGAAGCTCCGGGAATGGTGCTGGGAACTTCTGGAAATGTGGGAATCGGTTCTACCGCGCCTAACAGGAAGCTACACGTAGAAGGTGCAGGCTATTTTAATGCAGCGGTAAACACCGGGGTCACCAAAAATGCATTGGATATCAATATAGGGCAGGATGGCTTTGGTTATGGTAACAGAACTGATAATTTCGGAATCAATATCAGGTCAGTATCTTCTATTGGAAGCGGTTCTGTTGCGAGAATTAACTTTGGAGACATAAATGCCACTACGGCAGGCTCAGGAAAGTATCTGTCTTTTAGTGTAGGAAATAGCCTCAATGAATTGATGTATCTCACTGATAATAATTCAGGGAGAGTTGGGATTGGAACCACAACCCCTACAGAAAAACTTCACGTTATCGGAAATATTCTGGCATCGGGAACGGTAACGCCTTCGGATATCAGGATTAAAAAAGATATCGTGGATAATGGGTATGGTTTAAATGAAATCTTAAAATTAAGAACCATTAATTATAAATACAAAGACGAGCGTTTAAGCAAAGATAAAAAAGTAGGGTTTGTAGCTCAGGAAATTCAGGCTTCAATGCCGGAACTGGTGTCTACAGCGAACGATGAAATGAAAACCCTTGGGGTAAACTACTCTGAAATGACGGTCGTTTTAACCAAAGCGATGCAAGAGCAGCAAAAAATAATAAGAGATCAACATGAAATATTAAAAGATCAGCAAAAACAAATTAATGATCTGAAATCTAAAGTTGAAAATTTATCGAAATAATCACTTTGCTTAGGTTAAATTGTTCCCACAATCAATTCAGGCAAAAAATTCAATTCTAAACACACAAATCGAAAAACATCTGCTTTGCAGGTGTTTTTATGGCAAATAGATGTTTTTTTTATCTTTAAACATAATACATTAATCAGTGAATTAAAAGCAGGTTTTTACGTTTAATTTTAAAGATAATGAACTAATTTTGGACATATTTTTTAATTTTTATTTAATAATTTTCAATGAATGATTAAAAATTGTTAATATTATTTGGTTAACTTATTAAAAAAATATATATTTGACATTCCTACTAAGGAAGTATTTAAGATGGAAATTAAGTTAACCTCTTGCTAATCATTTTTTAAATAGTCAGCTTGGGATTAAAACACATGGTCAATTAAATAATAACACAAAAATGCACTTATGAAAAAGAAATCTACACTACAGTTCCCTTTCCACAAAACTTTCAAATAAGATTTTTACGATCATATAACGAATGCTTTAAGCGTCCGTTACATTCTTTATGCAATAAGCTTAAGGAAATAAGATGAAATAACTTCAATTTTTATTAATAACCTAAATAATATCTGACATGAAATTTAAACAGATTTATCCTTTGATCGCGGTATTGGCTTTTAGCGGTGTATACGCCCAGGTAGGCATTAATACTCCCAATCCGCAGGTTACCTTAGATGTGGCAGGCAATGCTGCCTCCACTTCTTCGAAAGACGGGATCTCTGCCCCCCGAGTAACAAGACAACAACTGGCGGCGAAAGTAGCCGGAAATTATGCTGCAGGGCAAACAGGTGCTTTAGTATACGTTACCGATGCAGCAACTCCCACAGGCACTACACCCAGTTTGGCGCAAACCACCGCTATAACCGCAGTAGGTTATTACTATTTTAGCGGAACGGCTTGGGTGGCAGTTGCCGGAGGAGTTAATATATACAACTCTAACGGAGCGCTTGCAGGAGATCGCGTGGTAACACAGGGAGCCAATACTTTAAGTTTTACCTCTAATCTTGTAAACGGATTTTCGGTAGACGGCTCAACATTATCTGTAGATGCCCTGAATAACAGAATAGGGATAGGAACTATAGCACCCAATAACAGATTAGATTTGGGTGGCTTGGCAGGATCTAGTATCACCGATGTTGCAGGTAAAAAATTAGCAGTTTATAATACCAGTACCGGCTCTGCTTTTTACGGTTTGGGAGTAAACAGTAATACCCTTCAGATTCACGCTGCCTCAGCTGCCACCGATGCACCGGGAGCAGTACTTACAGGAGGTGGTAATTTTGGTATCGGTACTACGTCTCCATCTAATACCTTGCATGTAAATTCTGCGACAGCTGGAGCCTTCAGATTAACAGACGGAACAGAAGGTTTGGGAAAAATATTAATCTCTAACGGAACTGGGGTCGCCACTTGGGCAGATGCTTCAGCGGCTTCTCAGAATATTTATAATGCCAGTGCCAGTTTAACAGGCAACAGAGTGGTTACCCAAAATGCTTTTACATTAGGTTTTACCGGAACAGCTGCTAATGCATTTTCAGTTGATGGAAGTACTTTCTCAGTAGATGCTGCAAATGACAGAGTGGGAGTAGGAACTACAGCTCCTGTTGCTAAACTGGATGTAGTTGGAGATTATTTTGGAATTAAAAGATCACAAGGCAGCGGCAGCTGGGATAATCTTTGGTTTGATCTTACCAATACTTCTGCACCAGCTATTAATGCATCGGGAGCAGAAACAGGTTTACAGTTTAAAGTGGGTACCAATACAACCGGTACTTATGGGGACGGACAAACCTTAACTACCGTTGCCACAATGAGAGGGAATGGTAATATGGGTATCGGAACTACATCTCCTTCAACTACCCTGCATGTAAATTCCACCACAGCCGGAGCATTAAGATTAACCGATGGGACAGAAGGCGCTGGAAAAATATTAACCTCCAACGGAACCGGTGTTGCAACGTGGACAGATGCCGCAGCAGCTTCTCAGAATATTTATAATGCCAGTGCCAGTTTAACAGGTAATAGAGTAGTTACTCAAAATGCCAATACATTGGCTTTTACCGGAACGGTAACCAATGCTTTTTCAGTTGATGGAAGTACTTTCTCAGTAGATGCTGCGAATGATAGAATAGGACTGGGTACCGCTGCTCCACAGACAAGATTGCATGTAGTTTCACCTACGGTAAATTCATTTAGATATAATTTAATAGATGCCCCTGCAGCAACAGGAAATGGGGTATTGTTGGCATTAAGAAATACTTCAGCCTTAGCTAATGGCAATATGTCTTTATTAGGATTTACCAATAGTGGGGCAACATCCGGAGGTGCCAACTGGGCAATCGGAACACTTCGTACAGGGACTGCTACCACCAATGCAACAGAAGAAGATTTCTATTTTGGAAGTTCAACAGGTGGCGGACTGATTGAAAGAATGAGAATAAAAGGAGGTACGGGTAATGTAGGTATCGGAACTAATGCTCCATCTACTACGCTTCATGTAAACTCTGCAACAGCCGGAGCCGTAAGAATTGTAGATGGTACACAGGCTAATGGCAGAGTTTTAACTTCGAGTGCTCTCGGTGTTGCTACTTGGCAGGATCTGCCTTCATCAGGATCTAGTGTTAACATCTACAATACAAACGATTCTTTTACTTCAAACAGAATAGCAACATTAGGAGCTAATACGCTTGCTTTTCCGGGTACAGCTGTTAATGCATTTTCTGTAGACGGAACTACATTTTCAGTAGATGCTTCTAATAATAGAATAGGAATAGGAACTGCTTCTCCTCAAAACAGATTAGATTTAGGATCGGCCTTAGGATCTACTCTGGGAGATGTTGCGGGGAAAAAATTAGCAGTTTATAATAATGGTGCCGGAACCTCTTTTTATGGTTTAGGTATCAGTGGAAATACGCTTCAGCTTCACGCGGGCGCAGCAGCTACAGATGAGCCTGGAGCTGTACTTACAAATGGCAATAATTTCGGAGTTGGAACTTCTCTTCCAGCTGGAAGAATGCATGTGGCTGCAACGGCAGAAGGTATTATTAATGAAAGGTTTGCTTCAGGAACGAGTAATTGGCCAATTATGATGTTTAGACGTAGTAATTCTGCTACACTTGGTACAAATGGTGGAGTAGGACCGGGTAATGGTCTTGGGGCAATTGTTTTTGCCGGAAATACAGGGGCAGGATATGAAAGTGATTATCTGGGAACCAGCCCAAGCATACGTTCTAGCTCAACACAGGCCTTTACATCTGCTAACATGGGGGCTAATATGACTTTCTTTACGGTAGCAAGCAATACTAACACCGCTGCTCAAAGAATGATTATTACCCACAATGGAGATATGGGAATAGGAACTTCCAGCCCTACAGAAAAGCTTCATGTAATTGGGAATATTCTTGCTTCCGGTAGCGTAACTCCTTCCGATATCAGAATTAAAAAAGATATTATAGATAATGGGTATGGTTTGAATGAAATAATGAAGCTAAGAACAATTAATTATAAATATAAAGATGAGAATTTGAGCAAAGACAAAAAAATAGGTTTTGTAGCTCAGGAAGTAAAAGCATCGATGCCCGAATTGGTAATGACTGCTAATGACGAGATGAAAACATTAGGAGTAAACTATGCTGAAATGACGGTTGTTCTTACAAAAGCCGTTCAGGAGCAGCAAAAAGAAATTGAAGAATTAAAAACTTTAGTAAAAGAATTGCAGCAGCAAATAAAAAAATAAGGTCCTAATTTTTTCAGGCGAAAGTTCCCTTCGCAATCATTTAACAAACAGAATTCTAATAACACAAATATAAACACTTGCTTCGGCAGGTGTTTTTTATGTAAATAATTTGCGAAACAGCTAATATAATCAGTGCTGGTGGGTAATAATTTTTATTTTAAAAATCATCTAATTTTAAAAATATTTTACTGAATTATATAAATTTTAGTGAATTAAATAAATAATTAACCTTTGTTAATATTATTTGTTTAATATAATTAAAATATATATATTTGTTATAACACTAAGAACCAGGAGAAATAAAGTATGGAATAGTATATTCTATTTTGATTCTCCAGATTATAAATCATCTTTAACAGCCATTTTACGGTGGAAGTTAAAATGAAGATAAGACTGAAAACTTGAAAAATAAACTTGACATGATATTTATATCAAATCATTCCCAATGGGCATCAAATTATAAAGGAGTATAATTTGTGCCGCATCTCCATTCAATTTTATTTTCCTATAGTTTTCAACCTTGTAAAAGATTTCCGGTAATTTGCGGTAAAGTCTTTAGGTATTTATTAAATAATAATTAATTATTAAATATGAAAATTAGAAACATTTATTCTCTAGCTGTCTTTTGCCTGTTTTCATCAGGTTTAAGCGCTCAAGTAGGGATTAATACACCAAATCCGCAGGTTACTCTGGATATTGTAGGGAATGGAAGTTCTACAACAATAAAAGATGGGCTAATGCCTCCCAGGGTATCTAAGCAGCAGCTGGCCGCTAAAGTTGCGGGAACTTATAGTGCCTCACAAATCGGATCTCTGGTGTATGTTACCGATGTCACTGCACCTTCCGGAACCACTCCAAGTTTATCGCAGGTAGCACAGGTTTCGGCCATTGGATATCATCAGTTCGACGGTACGGTCTGGAGAGTCGTTTCTCCGGAAGTTCTGAATATTTATAACGCAGACGGTACGCTTACAGGAAATAGAATCGTAAGTCAGGCAGCCAATACATTAGCCTTTAGAGGAAGTGCAGTGAATGCATTTTCTGTAAATAATGACACCGGGACGACTAATATTTTTTCAGTAGACGGAACCAATAGCAGAGTCGGTATAGGAACTACGGCTCCTAACGGAAAGTTTCATGTGGTTTCCGATGCTGCCCTTGCTAACAGATATAATTTGTTTGATGCCGCGGTAAGTACAAATCAATATGGAATCCTTACCCTCAGAAATACGTCGGCTATAGCTACAGGAAATTATTCATTGCTAAGCTTTACAAATAATGGTCCTACTGTTGGCGGAGCTACCTGGGGAATTGGATCTATCCGTACAGGAAATACAGCAACTAACGGTACTCAAGAAGACTTTTATATTGGTAACTCTAATGGAGGAGGTCTTAGTGAACGTTTGAGAATTGCTTCCACAACGGGAAATGTTGGGATTGGATCCTCTACACCAACGAGAAAACTTCATGTAGAAGGTGCTAGTTATTTTAATGCCGCGTTAACTACCGCAGTAACCAAAAATGCAATTGATATCAATATAGGGCAGGATGGTTTTGGCTATGGTAACAGAGTTGATAACTACGGAATAAACGTAAGATCTTCTTCAACAGTTGGTGGGGGATCAGTTGCCAGAATTAACTTTGGAGATACAAGTACCGGTACAGCAGGCACAGGAAAATATTTGTCTTTTAGTGTCGGAAATGGCCTCAATGAATTGATGTATCTTACCGATAATAATTCAGGAAGAGTTGGGATCGGAACTACGGCGCCTACAGAAAAACTTCACGTCATCGGAAATATTCTGGCATCGGGAACGGTAACGCCTTCGGATATCAGAATTAAAAAAGAGATTGTAGATAATGGGTATGGATTAAATGAAATCCTAAAATTAAGAACCATTAATTACAAATACAAAGACGAGCGTTTAAGCAAAGATAAAAAAGTAGGGTTTGTAGCTCAGGAAATTCAGGCTTCGATGCCGGAATTGGTTTCTACAGCCAACGACGAAATGAAAACCCTTGGGGTAAACTATTCCGAAATGACGGTGGTTTTAACTAAAGCCGTGCAGCAACAGCAGGAATTAATCAAAACACAGCAAGCTCAAATAGATCAACTACAGGCAAGACTGGACAAAATAGAATCTAAGCAATAATCAGCGTTTTCTATTTTATTCGGACAAAAATTCTAATAACACAAATTTCCTATATTCCCAAAGCATTCACTACGGTGGGTGCTTTCCTTTTACTGGTTTTCCAGCTGCAGCAAAGCATTCACTCCTTTGGTATATTCCAGAAGATCAGGAAAAAAAGTATCATAACATTGCTGCAGAATGTCTTTATTATGTAGAAAAGCTTCAAAAACAGGAATGTCTTTCTCTAAATATTTAGCCTTATTCAGTACATTCTGCATGCTGAAATTAATGCCGCGGTCTCCTCGATAATTATACAGCCAGTCATCGCTCTCCATCCTGATCAGCATCAGTTTGAAATTTTCAGGAAGATATTGCTCATGCTCATTTAAAGCACGATATACCTTTAAAGAATGGGCTTTCCATTCTGCCAGAGAATGTAAACGGAGGTCATTGGCTAAAAAATAATCCATGGAAACATCCACAAAAGCACCCGCATACAGTCTTACCAGTGGTGAAAAAACTTTTTTAGCTTCGTGAATAGCGGGATGAGCATCTGTAAAGGTATCAATGGCCCGGTGCAGCGTAATGCCGTCCTGAATATCTTTAGGAAAAGAAAAACGATCCTTGTTTTTAATATAGTCTTCCAGAAACTGGCCAACAATTTGTCCGTTCGTAAAAGTCAGAAAAGAATGGGCTAAATAATTCATACCACAAGATAAGGCTTAAAATTGAAAAATCCTCTCCCTAAAATTAGTCTATTCAAAGGTTTTGGGGGGTAGATTATGATGGAAATAATGCAACAGAGAATTTTTTATTTTCTATCAGAGTCAGCGTTTCATGGTAACAGGGTCATTTTAAGGTCAAAGTTTTAATTTAAAGGTAATAATACTCAAGTGAGCCAGGAAGCCAGGTGATGGAAGATGGAGGTTATGTTAGTTATAAAAATCAAAATTCTACCTTTTTTTTAATTTTTGTGGTATCGTTTTAATGTAAAGTTTTAATTTAAATATAAAGAAGGATCAACAAGTTTGATTTGATAAAGCATATTTCAGCAGATTCGTTTGTCTTTGCAATAGAAAGGAATAAAATCTTTGCGTTTAAAAATCAGTATATTTTACCATTTAACAGGGTATAAGCGAACATTTTTTAATGATTTTCACAAACACTTAAAATCTCAAATAAAAATCCTTATATACTATTTTATCATTACAAAACGTTTCAACCCAAACTCCTTTTTCAGTTTCAGAATACTTAAAATCAATCAGATTCTGATCTAATTTGGTAGGTGAAATCAGGCAAAGACACAGTTCATCATCGGTTACAGAACATTTCAGCTGAACCGGAAAAGAGAACAAATTCTGGATCTGAAGATCTTTGTACCCATACGCAACGGTAGCATCTGAACCCAGTGGTGTAAAACGTTCATTTTCTTTGTAAATATCAACAGAATGCGGAAACCGTTCAAGAATTTTTAATCCCGACTGCAGTGCTAAGAAATATAAAATTGATGAAAACTGACAAATGCCGCCGCCGAAATCACTGGAGATATAATGATTAATTAAATTTCTCCCTTCTTTAAAATCATTCTCTTCACTGGGCTGACCAATCAGCTTCCAGAATGAAAAAACTTCATTGGGCTGAATGATTAAATGATTGATCTTCTTGCCAGCTGTTTTCAGATTATGAACTTTATTTTTATGGAAATCTCCTTTTCTAATGATTTGTCGAAGTTCAATTTTGTATTCACCCATATTTTCTGAAAGATAATTTTTCGGATACACGTATTTATTTTTCTTTTCATCGACATATCGCTGCAATAGTTTTAATTGCAGTTTCCAATGATGAGGTAGCCATTTTTTCAGTTGCTGTTTCATATTTTTGCTAAAACAACAAGGTGATAGGAGGCATATTTTTTAAGAAATGTTGTACACAAAAATACATCTAATGGTAAAAAATATTTTCGCAAAATTTTTGGGAAACGATGGATGGGAAATAATAAAATTCCCGTTGTATTTTTTATGGTAAACTGATCTTTTGAAAGTTCCGAAATCTCTGAAACAGTAAAACAATTGTTCGCATGCCAGTTTTCCTGTGAAGAAATATTTTTGCTTCTTATTTTTGTAGGATAATCAAAAATCAAAATGCCGTTATGAGTTAATTTCCGATAGCATTCATTTAAAAAAGAGATGGTCTCCTGTTTATTCTGATGCATAATTACATGAAAACAAAAAATACAGTCGAATAAATTCTTAAACGGAATTTCTGAAATTTCGCCTTTAGCCATTATTTTTTCAGGATGTTTTTGCCGGGCGATAGCGAGCATTTTATCGGAGAAATCTGTTCCGTGGGTGGCAAAATTCAGCAATCTTCCCGTCCCGCAACCCAGATCCAGTATTTTAGAATATTTTTTATGGTTGAAAAAAGAGCTTAAAAATCTTCTTTCCTGCTGATCAATATACCATCCGTAAGAATTGCCGAAACGATTTTCATCATAGGTTTCCGCGAGGCGGTTATAATATTCTAAAATACTGTTTTTCATGGTTTAAAAAAGCCTTTCGTGGAAATCCTCGATCTTGCTCACCTCCTCAATTTTTATACCGAATTTTTTCTTTGGAAGTTTATTTAAATTAGAAATGAAAATTTTCTCGTAACCCAGTTTTTCGGCTTCGGTAATTCTCTGTTCGGCCTGCGCAATCGGCCGGATCTCACCACTCAAACCAATTTCTCCCGCAAAACAATAATGTTCGGAAATCGCAATATCTTCATTCGAAGACAGAATAGATGCTACCACCGCCAGATCGAGCGCCGGATCATCTGTTTTTATTCCTCCCGTAATATTCAGGAAAACATCTTTTGCTCCCAATTGAAAGCCGGCTCTTTTTTCCAGAACAGCAAGCAGCATATTGAGCCTTTTGGCATCAAAACCGGTAGAACTTCTTTGCGGAGTTCCGTACACTGCCGTACTTACCAACGCCTGAATTTCAAGGAGCATCGGTCGGTTTCCTTCCAGCGTTACCGCCACCGAATTTCCGGAAAGCTCTTCAAATTTTTTGGTAATTAATATTTCTGAAGGATTTCGGATTTCCTTTAACCCTTGGGAGACCATTTCATAGATTCCGATCTCGGAAGTAGATCCGAAACGGTTTTTATTGGCTCTTAGCAATCTGAAAAGGTGGTTTCTGTCGCCATCAAAATTCAACACAACATCTACCATGTGTTCCAAAACTTTTGGTCCCGCAATTTGTCCGTCCTTCGTGATATGGCCTACCAAAAATACAGGAACGCTGTTTTCTTTGGCATATTTAATGATCTCGTTGGAGCATTCCCGGATCTGGGAAACGGTTCCCGGAGAGCTCTCGATCAACTGAGACTGCAAGGTCTGAATAGAATCGATGATCACAAAATCCGGCTCCAGTTTTTTGGCTTCGTGAAGAATTTTTTCCAGCGACGTTTCTGTAAAAAGAAAACAGTTGGGATTCTGAACGTCCGTCAGGCGGTCGGCTCTCATTTTAATTTGCGAAGCACTTTCTTCTCCCGAAACATAGAAGATTTTTTTCTTCATTTTCAAGGCCAGCTGCAGAAGGAGTGTAGATTTTCCGATTCCCGGTTCACCTCCGATCAAGGTTACGGAACCTAAGACGATTCCGCCGCCTAAAACCCGGTTCAGTTCTTCGGAAGGCGTTTTTATGCGCGGTTCTTCATTGGTTTCAACTTCGATAATATTGATGACATGTTGTTTCGATTTTGAAAAGGGCGGCGTTTTGGAGGATGTTTTTTCCACTACTTCTTCCACCAAAGTGTTCCATTCTCCACAGTTTTTACACTGTCCCATCCATTGTGAATACTGGGTTCCGCAGTTTTGACAGAAATATGCTGTTTTTAGTTTTGCCATGATGTAAAATTATGAAAAAACTCGGCATCAAAAAATTTTTTACACCAATCAGAAAATACCATAGATCAAGATGAGTTTCTCGCGCTTGCTTTACCTTTGAACCATTCAAACAATAATATGTAAGCAATGAAAAAGATATTTTTAACTTTCGTTTTTGCGCTTTTGAGCGTAGTTGGTTTTGCACAAACGGGTTGGTTGGTAGATCCCATGCATTCTTCAGTCAATTTCAATATCAAGCACATGGGAATCAGTTTTGTGCAGGGTAGATTCGATACTTTTAACGGAAAAGTAATTACGAAAGGAAATACGCTGGATCAGGCAACTTTTGATTTCACGGCGGATGTAAATTCAATCAATACCGGTGTTGAAATGAGAGATAAGCACCTTAAAAGTGCTGACTTTTTCGATGCAGGAACGTATGCTGATATGAAATTCCAAAGCACTTCTATCGCAAAAGATAAAGGAACAAATGCTTATCTGTTGAAAGGGAAATTAACGATTAAGGATATCACAAAAGACATTACGGTTCCGGTAACTTTTGGAGGAGTTACAAAAAATCAGCAGGGAAAAGAAGTTCTTGGTTTTCAGACAACATTTAAGATTAACCGTTTAGATTATAATATCAAATATGATCCAACGGGAGCCGGAGTAGCAAAAGACGTTGATGTTAACTTATATTTTGAGTTAATTAAGCAATAATTTTCATATAAATTTTGGTTTAGGAAGAAGGTTTTCAATTTTTTGAAAACCTTTTTTGTTTGCATGAAATTTTAAAAATCTGCGCTATCTGTGAAAAATATTCGCGACACCTGTATTTATAAATTTTAACAGCAAAAGATTCAAAAATTATTTTAAAAGCTTTATACAGAAGCTGCTCATAAGTTAACAAAATAAAAAAATTGAATCTTTTAGAGCCTGTTTCAATTTTAATATACCATTTTAACGCAAAGTTTTATTTTAAATGTAAAATATATTCAAGTGAGCAAGGAAGCTAGGTGATGGAGGATGGAAGCTGGAGGTTATGCACGTTATAAAAATCAAAATTCTACCATTTTTCTTTGAATTTTTGTGGTATATTTTTAAAGAAAAGGTTTAATTTAAATATAAAGAAGAATCAACAAGTTTGATTTGATTAAGCATATTTTCAAGCTTCGTGAAGCCATTCATTGGCCTTTACCTTCTAAAAATCAGTAGAAAATAAATAAAATCGTTGCGTTAAAAAGACTATTGAATTTTTACAATAAAACAGGCTATAACCTAAAACATTTTTTAATTATAATTTTAAACAAACTCTAACAGAAAAAAATATTAAAATTTCTAATATTCGTGCATTCGTGGCCATTTTTAAACATTCACCTTTCCCGTCGACACCGTAAAGATTCCAAAATCATCAATCAGCATATTTTCTTTTTGAATATGGTTGAAAGCGAATAACCTGTCAAGTTCTTTCTGTGAACGTCTTCGCATCACCCAGTCTTTATTCTGGTGACTGTTTAAAACAAAAGCAATCATTTTCAGCTGCGGATGCCACGGTTGTCCTGTGTAAACCACAAATGAATTTTTCTCTGAAACAGATGCAATTCCCTGAATCGCTTTACTGGCCATTTCGTTATCTCCGAAAAGCTCAAAAATCCCTGAAACGATCGTAATATTAGGTTCGAAATTCAGTTTTTCATACGTTGCGGGCTCAAAACAATCAAAGTTGGTGAAGCGAATATTCTGATATTTTTTTTCTTTAATTACTTTTTCACCAATTTCGATATTAGACCGAACGAATTCGTTGATAACAATTTCAGCTTCCGGATATTTTTCTTTGATGTCGAATAAATAATTTCCTGTTCCTCCGGCAATATCAAGAATTTTAATCGCTCTTCCTTCTTTTTTTAATTGCTGAATTTTTTCTTCTAATAGTTGAATTAAATGTTGTTTTCTAATACGAATTCCCCGCCAACCAATCGCTTCCAGATAATTTTTATCCATTATTTTTCCAAATCCGAATTTTCCGCCGGGCTGATTATGATAGACATAATCTAGAGAAGCTCCGGAATCAAAACCGTATTTCAGACCGATGGCCATGCCATTGCTGATCTTTCCGATATTGTTTAAAGAAAACTTTTGAAATTTGAAATTAAGATTGTTGCCCACATTATTCTGTAAATCCAGATATTCTTGCATCGAAAATTGATCTGGTGTAAGCGAAAGCTGTTTTTGAGGCTTTTGGAAACATTTTTCAGCAAAATCTACGATTTTACGATACACCATTTCTTTTCCGGTATCAAATAAAATTCCGTGGAAAAAGTTGGGTAACACTTCGTAATGTTTAACATCTGTATCTAATTTATCATGAAAAATTTTCTGATCTTTATTAAATACCACATGATCTTTTTCTGCTGCTAAAATTAAAGTAGGCGTTTCAATGGCTTCGGCATCGTCCACCAGTCTTTTTCCTGCTTTTGCCAGATCGATGAGCAATTCTGCATCAATCGATCTTGTAATCAGCGGATCTGTATCATACGCTTTTTGTTGCTCAGGATCGTGCGTCAGCATTTTTGATTTGACATAACTTTTAATAATCAGTCCTTTTTTCAGCTTGGTTCCCAAAGTAATCATTTCATTAGCGAAAGGAACGATCAGATTAATTCTGAAAGCGGGCGCCAATAAGGCCATTCCTGCAATCGGTGGGGCAAAATCGTGAGCCCATGCCGAAGCGACAACGCCGCCGATACTATTGGCCACAACAAAAATATCAGACATTTTAACGTCGTATCTGGTCTGTAAAAACTTCGCAAAAGCATCCAGATCACGAACATAATCCATAAAAACAGAAGAGGTTGGAGTCTTCGTATGACCGTGGCCACGAAGGTCGAATGCAAAAATGTTATACTTGGAGAATGGTGACGATCGGGCGATGTCGTTTAATCTTTCAGAGTGTTCATGACCACGATGGATCATGATGATGTTTTTCTGCCCGGGTTGAAAATTCCATTCACGATAAAAGATTTCACTGTTATCAAAACTTTTAAAAATTCCGCTGTTCATAAAATTAAAATTTTTTCAAAAAATCCAATGCATAAGAATGGATAATGGCATTTTTATTCTTGGTTTTCATGTGGGTTACTGCTTCTTCTAACGATAAAGATAGAATATTTTTCATTACTAAAATCCCAATTACAGAACTTCTTGTAAAGCCCATCGTACAGTGGATCAGGATTTTTCCGTCTTTCGGTAGATAATGATAATTATTGGTGATTCCGGTTAATAATTTTCGTGTTTCGTCGATATCAAAACTTCCGATATCTAAAAACGGAAAAGATCGATATTGTGTGTTTTCTTTTAATAGTTTCGTTTCTTCAGTTTCAGCTGATAAGTCGAAGGTAAAAGTATTTTTATTAACATCGAAATAAATTAAATCTTCCTTACTTGGTTTCGATGAAATAAAAATATTGGGAACAATTTCAACAGGCTTTTTATTTTTTCTTAAAAATCTCCAAAATATCCAGTAAATCAATAAATGAGGAGCATAAAAAACCTTTTTTAAAATCGAAATGTTTCCGTTTTTATCTTTCAAAAAATGAATATTATTCTTTTGGTATTGGTAACCGACAAGAGCTAGTGAAAAAGTTATCCACAATGTTATCCACAAAGTTATCCACAAAAAAAGTGAATCAAATTTCGTTATAAATTGATAGAATAATAAAGCGATGATCAAGAAGATCCAACTGAATAAAAAATAATAATTCGCTACCTGAAAATTTCGGTATTTAAAATCATTTCTGCGATAAGGAAAGATAATAAAGGTAGTAAGTGCTAAAATAGCTCCCGCTAAAACATCAATCAGATGATGTTGATAAGTGGTGAGTGTAGAAATTCCTAAAAGAATCAACCAAAACATTAAAAATATTCTTCCACGTTTTATATTTCTGAAAACCGACCAAAAAACAAATGCATACGCAATATGCAGCGATGGCGCCTGATTAAAAGGGGAATCGAATATTGTTAAAAACCGAAAAGGTATTCCGAATACAGAACTGCCGATTTCGGGTTTGCTAAATGAAAATTTTAGTGGAAACAAAAGAAAACAAATTCCTGCTATCACTGTTACAAAAAGCATTCTTTTAGTCAGAACAGTAAGCTCTTCCCGGGTTTTACAAAAGAAAAATACCAAACAAAAGAAGATTCCGCTGGTCATGTATGGGATGATGCTCCACGGAATGAACGGAATATATTTTTCAAAACTAAAAACAAAAGAAGGAACATTTTCCAGCTTCGAAATATGCCACGCTGAATAATTGTAAACCATCATAAATACGACGGCGCACAAGAGCAGAGCATAGAATTTCGTAGATAATTTTAATCGTTTTTCATCCATTTTGCTTTTTTAAACATAATGATATTTAATAATGAAGAAGGAAGAACGGAAAGTGATTTCATCATCCATTTCATCTTTAAAGGGAAAATGATGAATTTTTTTCGCTCGTCAATCGCTTGAGAAATGATCTCTGTGGCCGATTTTACATCCACTAAAAATGGTTTTTTGCTTAAATCGTTATGGTTGAGATCTCTTAATTTCTGAGTGTCAATATACCCCGGGGCAATGGTGGTTACAGAAATTCCGAACGGTTTCAAAGCTCTTCGGTAAGCCTCAGCAATCTGGATTACGGAACGTTTCGTTTTGGTGTATAAACTTGAATTTTCATAGTCTAAAATCCCTGAAACCGAAGCAATGACGGCAATTTTTCCTGATTTTTGGTCTTTCATGACGTTTCTTGCCACTTCAAAACCGTTAACGGTTCCCAGAATATTGGTTTTCAACATTTCTTCGGCTTCTTCATAGGAAATATTTCCGGCAACATCTTCCGCATAGCTTCCGGCGCAATTAATAAATAAATCTAAATTTTCATGATTTTGAAGAAAATTTTTCACTGCGGAAGCTAAAGTATTCATATCACAGACATCGGCTTCAAAAGTTTTTAAGTTTTGATAATTATTATGAGGAATTTTCGTTAAATCACGACCACAAATGGCCACCTGAAAACCTTTTTCAAGATAATATCGGGCAAGAGAGTAGCCGATTCCCGAAGTTCCGCCTGCGATGAAAATGGTCATAAGATTTTTGTGATTTTGATTTTAATGTAAAAATAGATTTTATTTGAAAATAAAGAATGAAAATATTAATTTAAAAATGTTTGCTTACTAACCGTGTCAAGGTTTTAAACCTTGACACGGTTAGTTAAAATCTATCTGAAGTTTTTTTGACGCAAAGTTTTATTTGCTAGAATTAATTATTTGAGTGAGCAAAGATGAATCAACAAGTTGATTTGATGAAGCATTATTTTGAAGCTTTGCGAAGCAAATTTTATTTGCCTTTGCTCCTTAAAAAATATAAAGTGTGAAATAAAAACCTTTGCGTTTAAAATCTTAGTAGTAATTATTTCCTCAAACTTTTCATCGTCTGATTAAAGCCATACTGCCATTGCTTTTCCATGTCTTGTTTAAATTGTGGATAACTTTTCGGAAGCGAAAAGTCGATTTTAAATTTTCTCCAATTGATGCCTTTTTTTAAATAATGCCCTTTTAGATCTTGTTTTATATTCGTTGTGTCAATTTTAAAATAGTCGGAATAGTTTTCGATTTCCTGCAGTCTTTTATTTCCGCTGTAACCTAAAACGGCACGGACAAATGCTTCTTCGGTTTTGCTATACGATTGTTTTTTCTCAATAATAACTTCATTCGCCAGATATTTCGCTAATTCAATAGGAATAAGATCAACAGCGCCTCCCGCAAAATATTTTCCCTGAATAAAAGCGGGCTCCACATAAAACATATCAGAAATTGATATTCTCGTGCTCTCTAACATTGAAAAAGTAGTTTCGGTTTTAGGAAGATTATCAACAGCACTCTTTTTTAAGTTTTCAGAACTGATGATGGTTTGATTGGGAATAATTTTCTTTGCTGTCTCGGAATCAGTGAAAATTATTTTTTGATATAATTTTCTTCCGTTTCGTTTTTGATTGACATCTTCAGGAGTAAAAAGAATTTCCGAACCAATAATTAACGTTGGAATTTCCTGTGAAAATTTCACGTTTTTTAAGGAAGGAAAATCTTCCGATAAATCCTGATTCATTTCAACCAAATATCTGTTGAAAACATCTTCGATATAAGGTGCATTATTTTTAGTGAATAGCTTTTTTAAAGTGAAAATTCCAATTTTATTGAGTTTTCGATGTTTTGTTAACGTTGTTTTTAAAACAAACCGATAATATTCTTCAGACTGTAGATATTGTTTTCTTGAAAGATGATCCGAAAAGGCATTGACGACAGTTGCTGCAAAAGCTCCGCCACACGAAGCAATGAGAACATCGGGTTTCATTCCGAGTTCTTCGAGGGCAGAAAACATTCCGAGATAGATCATTAATCTCGTTCCGCCTCCTGAAAATAATATTGCTCTTTCATATTTTTGATTCATATTTTTAATATTATGAACATTGAGATTTTTTAATTAATTGAGAATATATTTCTTACGCCAAACAAAGTTTCACCGATTTCATTAAAACAAACATAAATTTTGACGCAAGGGCATTTCATTCAGTTGCGATTATCTTGATCTTGTATTTAGAACATGTTTAAATTTTAATGTATTATTTTAACGCAGAGTTTTATTTAACTATAAAAAATATTCAAGTGAGCAAAGAAGAATCAACCAATTGATTTGATAAAGCGTATTTTCAAGCTTCGCGAAGCAATTCATTTGCCTTTGCCTTTTAAAAATCAATAGAAAATAAATATAATCTTTGCATTAAAAAAACATTGAATTTTTATAATTTAATAGGCTCTAAGCTAAAACATTTTTTAATTATAATTTTAAACAGACTCTTAAAATTTAATTAAATAAGGTAGAATCCAAAAAAATAGGGGCGCATTAAAAATCAGACTATCCATTCGATCCAATAATCCTCCGTGCCCTGGAAGAAGTTTTCCTGTGTCTTTTATATTGGCTTTTCGTTTTAAATAAGACATAAAAACGTCTCCAAAAAAGCCTGAAATTCCTAATGTTAATCCTAAAACTGAATTAACTAAAATATTAGTTTTCAATAAAAAAAATCCTAAAATATTGCTTAAAATAATCGTAAGTAAAACCCCGCCGAGAAAACCTTCCCATGTTTTATTTGGGCTGATTTGTGGTGTGATTTTATGTTTTCCGAAGAATTTTCCCATTAAATATTGGAAAACATCATTCAGTTCAGTGACCACCACAACAAAAATAATAGAATAAATTCCTGAAAAATTTTCTCTTATAAAATAGAGATGGGGAAAGGCGAAAAGACAGACGGTTAAAGCGATTCCTATTTTTAGAATCTTTTGAAGGGAAGTTTTTAATAATGAAAAATAAATAAGAACAATGAAACTTACTACTAAACTGTATAGAAAATAATTTTCGAGACTGAAAAAATTTAACAATACACATTGTGAAACTCCAATAAAAATTGATGGAGTAACTGGGTTTAAATTGATTTTAAACAATTTCAAAAATTCAGAAAAACTTTGAAAAGCAATCCATGAAACGAAGATTTTCATCGCTAAAGGATGCGAAATTCCGACAGCGAAAACGAGGATGATATAGATCCATGTTTTTACACGTAAAGGAACGTCGGCAAATTTGTTTTCTTCTTTATTCATGCAGCGATTTCTTTAATCTTGTGAAGGTACTGATGATGAGAAGCGCGATAAGAATACCGAAAATATAATTGGAAACTCCCGAAATATTGATCCCGAAAAAGGTCAGTAATCCATACAATCCTAAGATCAAAGCGCGGTCGCTTTTCCCCATCGGCCCGTCGTAGCGGCGTTCTTTACCCACTACTTTTCCGAGCAGACCGGAAAATTCATTGATAATACTTAAAACAATGAAAATAATAATGAGATATATACTTTCAGGTTGAAATTTTAATAAAGGAAAAAAAATAATGACGTCCGAAACAAGATCTCCGACTTCGTTCAAAACCTCGCCTAATGTACTGGTTTGATTAAATTTCCTGGCCATCATTCCGTCCAGAGCATTCAGCGCCATTCTTATTAATAACCCAACAGGTAAGCTTAGAAAAAACCATTTTGAATGATCTGCATTCCAGAATATAATTCCGATAATCGCAGAAAGCAGAACAGAGCTTACCGTAATCTGGTTTGCTGAAATCTTATTCCGATGAAGAAATAACAGAATTGGCGTAAGAAGCTGTTGAAATTTTGGTTTGAGTTTATATACAGAAATCATTGTGTCTGTTAATGTTTTGAGTTTGGTACAATCAAATATAAATAAAATTTTTGTCAGTCTTCAGAACTTATTTTCGCTATTTCTGTAATTCATAAATCTAAAAAATTGCTTTGTATTTCTTTTTCCCATAACTTTGCACAAACCTAATCTAATGAGTAAAAAGAATACAAAGTACATCTTTGTGACAGGAGGTGTAACTTCATCTTTGGGAAAGGGAATCGTTTCTGCTTCTCTGGGACTTCTACTAAAATCACGCGGCTTTAATGTAACGATCCAAAAACTAGATCCTTATATTAATATCGACCCAGGAACACTGAATCCTTATGAACACGGAGAATGCTATGTAACCGAAGATGGTGCGGAAACGGATCTGGATTTAGGACACTATGAGCGTTATCTCGATGCGCCGACTTCCCAAAACAACAACGTTACGACAGGAAAAATCTACCAGACTGTAATCGAAAAAGAGAGAAAAGGAGACTTTCTTGGAAAAACAGTGCAGGTAATTCCTCATATTACCAACGAAATTAAACGCAGAATTAAAATTTTATCCAAGCAGAACTACGATATCATTATTACAGAGATCGGAGGAACTGTGGGAGATATTGAATCTTTACCTTATATTGAAACGGTTCGCCAGTTGAAATGGGAATTGGGTGAGAAAAATTCTATGGTTATTCACTTAACTTTATTGCCATATCTGGCTTCAAGTGGAGAATTAAAGACAAAGCCTTCCCAGCATTCTGTTCGCCAATTGATGGAAAGCGGAATTATGGCCGATGTTCTGGTTTGCAGAACGGAACATAAAATCCCGAAAGATCAGAGAGCAAAACTGGCTCAGTTCTGTAACGTGGCTTTAGAAAACGTTATTGAATGTAAAGATCTGGAAACAATCTATGAAGTGCCAATGTATCTTCAGAAACAAAACTTTGATGATGTGGTTCTTAAAGAATTGGATCTGAAAAGTGATAAAGAAGCAGATCTTAAGGACTGGAAATCTTTCTTAAAGAAATTCCAGAATCCTAAAAAATCTGTGGAAATCGCGTTGGTTGGGAAATATGTTTCTCTTCAGGATTCGTATATTTCTATTGCTGAAGCTTTCAAACATGCAGGTGCAGATCTGGAAACTGAAGTGAAAGTAAGATGGGTATACAGTGGAGATTTAACTGCTGAAAATATTAAAGAAACTTTAGCCGGCGTAAGCGGAATTCTTGTTGCTCCAGGTTTTGGCGACAGAGGAATTGAAGGTAAAGTTTTAACGGCTCAATATGCAAGAGAAAATAAAGTTCCGATGTTGGGAATTTGTTTGGGAATGCAGATTATGACGGTTGAATTTGCGAGAAATGTTTTAGGATATACTAAAGCCAACTCCGTAGAATTCGATACTTCTACGGAACATCCTGTGATTTCTTTAATGGAAGAACAGAAAAATGTTGTAGATAAAGGTGGAACAATGCGTCTTGGTGCATGGAAATGTACATTGAAAAACGGTTCTAAATTAAACGATATCTACGGAGCGAAAAATATTACCGAAAGACACCGTCACCGATATGAATTCAACAGTGAATATATTGGCGAATTCGAGAAAAACGGTTTCTTAGCAACAGGTACCAACCCGGAAACAGGATTGGTGGAAGCATTAGAAATGCCGGATCACCCGTTCTACGTTGGGGTACAGTATCACCCGGAATACAAAAGTACGGTAGCAACACCGCATCCTTTATTCAGAGCTTTTATTAAGGCTTGTTCAGGGAAATAACATGATTTATAAACCTTCACAGTTTAAAAAAACCTGAAGGTTTGAATGAATATAAAGTAATGTAAGCATTACAAACGTCATCTATAAACTCAGACTGATTATTCTCAGCCTGAGTTTATTATATAGTAACGTATTATAGTATAGAGTTTTGATAAAAAAACAGTATTTTTGTCGACTCGAATTACAGTAGTCGTCATAACTCTGGAAAAGATGAAAATTTAACCACAAAAGAAACAACAGCCTGTTTTAGGATTTTAAGCTTCCTTTTTCTGATATTTAAATAGTTCAGATAAGCTGAAAATCAGTGTTTTTAGATAATTAAAGTGAAGGTGATCTTGAAAAATGTAAATGTTTGATCATGTTTTTGTGGATATAAATTTTAAAATATTTAATAGGTAAAAATTTAATTAAGATAAAATGCAACAGAACAACGGACTCGATAAAAGTCAAATGATTAGTTTTGGGGTTTTATGCGTGGTTCTTTTCGGTTTCATGTTTTATTTCCAAAACAAGCAATCGAAAGAAGACGAAGTAAAAGCTCAGCAACAAAAAACCGAACAGGTAAAAAATGCTGTAAAACAATCTCAGGCAAGCAATATCAATCCAAATGTAACTCCGAACGCCATTCAGACCGCGAATCTTGCTAATCAGGAATTGAAAGTGGAATTTGCAAGTTTGGGCGGACAGGTTTCTAAAGTAGAACTTGCAGAATACAAGGCATATGATCGTAAAACGGATAATGCAGATCTTCCGTTATATCTGATCACGAAGAATAATTCAAACTACGGTTTCCAATTCAAAGATAAATCAGGAAAGGTAATTAATACCAAAGATCTTGTTTTTTCACCAACAGTCAACGGAAATGCAGTAACGATGACGGCTAATTATAACGGAGCGGTTATTCAATTCATTTATACATTACTTCCAAAATATACCTTAGATTTTAAAGTAAGAACACAGGGTCTTGCCAAAATTACATCCGATAACAAAGCCGATTTTATCTGGGATTATAGTGTAAGAAATCTGGAAAAGGGTAGAGCTCAGGAACAGTCTCACTCCGAATTCTCCTATGCTTTCAATAATTATAAAGATTATGATTATGATGGAAGAACAACAATGGAAGAAGAAAAAGAAACCCTGAACTGGATTGGTGTAAAGCAGCAATTTTTTACTTCTGTCATTGAAGCGAAGAACGGATTTACCCAAAGCAAGGGAAATCAGGAAAATATAGAAGAAGGTGAATATTTGAAAAAACTGAACTATGAAGGTTTTGTTCAAATGACAGGAAGCGAGCTGAATCAGGATTTTACCTGGTATTTTATGCCGCTGGATCTACCTTTATTAAAATCTTACGATAAAAATTTCGATGAGATCCTTCCATTAGGATGGTCTTTCATCGGATGGATGAACAGAGGATTCTTTATTCCGATCTATAACTTTATTGCGTCTTGGGGATTAACCGCTGGTTGGGCTATTTTCTTATTGACGATTCTGGTTAAACTGATCTTATCACCCATTATGTACAAGCAACATAAGCTGAGTGCCATGATGAGAGTAATCCGTCCGGAAATTGATGAAGCGAATGCTAAGTTCAAGGATGCTGATCCTATGAAAAAGCAGCAGGCAACAATGGAAATTTACAGAAAAGCCGGAGTTAATCAGATGGCGGGATGTCTCCCGGCGCTGGTTCAGATTCCTATTTTCTATGCATTATTCCGTTTCTTCCCGAACTTTATCGATTTGAGAGGGCAGGGATTCTGGTTTGCAAAAGATTTAACGGCATATGATGATTTAATTAAATTACCATTTAAAGTGCCTTTCTTGGGAGATCATTTAAGTGTTTTTGCAATTGCATGTACCGTTGTAATTTTAATTTATACCATTATGACTTCAGGAAATATGCAGCAGCCTCAACAGGAAGGAATGCCTAATATGAAAGTGATCATGTATATCTTCCCGATCACCTTTTTATTCTTTTTAAATACATCTGCATCGGGTCTTTCATGGTATTATTTTGTATCGAATGCCATTAACATCTTAATTATTCTGGTCATTAAATACGTTATTCTGGATGAAAAGAAAATCCATGCGCAGATTCAGGCGAACAAAGAAAAACCGAAATCTGAAGGTAAGTTCCAGAAGAAAATGAGAGAAATGATGGAAAAAGCTCAGGAACAACAGAAAGTTCAGGAAAATCAAAAAAAGAAGAGATAGATAAATAATCTTATATAACTAAAAAGAGAAGCAAATATTGCTTCTCTTTTTTATTTAGACAGAATTTAAATTTGTATTGTAGGATTATCGAAGTCGTAATTTACTGTCCGTTATTTTTAATCGTATTTCAATCTGAAAGACTGACGGTGATGGATGGTGGGACCATGCTTTATCAGGGCTTCCTGATGTTTTTTTGTAGCATATCCGAAATTGGTATTCCATCCATATTCAGGATGTTCTTTATGGAGCTCAATCATCAGTTTATCCCTATAATTTTTGGCTAAAATAGAAGCGGCGGCAATAGATAGCATTTTAGAATCTCCCTTAATGATGCATTGGTGCGGAATGAAATTATAAGGATGAAACTTATTACCGTCGACCAGAATAAATTCGGGTCTTGTTGTCAGCTGATCAAGTGCCTGATGCATGGCATGAATGCTGGCGTTCAGAATATTATGTTCATCAATAAAGGCGGGAGGTAATTCTGCAATCGCATAATTTTTAACATTTTCTTTTATATATTCATCGAGACTCATTCTCGTTTTAAAATTTAGTTTTTTGGAGTCGTTAATCAAATTTTGTTCAAAATTTTCATCTAAAATAACTGCCGCTGCCACCACCGGACCACATAAACATCCTCTACCGACTTCATCGCACCCCGCTTCGATGTAAAGATTTGACCAATTTTTTAGTAATTCCATAAAAATTAACAATTTTAATAATACAAAAATAGCAATAATTTAAAAACTATGGTAGAAATAACATTTTTTTAAGTTTTTGTTTTGTTTTGTTAAGAAAGTTTTACAAATTTGTACGGTACAAAATTAATTTGATTATGAAGAAACTAACAGCTGGTGTTCTGGCGTTGGTGCTATCTTCTTCTATCGCTGTTGCTAATGCTCAGCAGAAGAAGAATGACACCGTAAGAACTCAGGAAATTGAGGGTGTAGTAGTCACTGCACTTGGAATTAAAAGGGAAAAAAAATCTCTTGGGTATGCATCTCAGGAAATCAAAGGGAGCGCACTTTCTGATGGAACTACTAATACAGGTAATATCGCATCCCAACTATCGGGAAAAGTAGCCGGATTGAATGTAACTACGAGTAATAACTTTGGAGGATCTTCTAATTTGCTTATTAGAGGGGTTAAATCTCTTGGAGGTGGAAATCCATTGATCGTTATTGATGGCTCGCCTGTTAATAATACATATACACAGGCAAATAATGTTGATTACGGAAATGCTTTATCAGACATTAATCAAGATGATATTGAATCAATTAACGTTTTAAAAGGAGCAGCAGCATCAGCATTGTATGGTGAAAGAGGTTTGAATGGTGTAATTGTCATTACCACCAAAAACGGTAAAGGAAAAGATGATGGTTCTTGGGGAGTTACTTTGTCCTCTTCTGTAAATGTCGGATTTATTGACAAATCAACCTTTCCTGACTATCAAAAAAGATATGGGGCAGGATATGCACAAGAGTTTTCATCACAAGCAGCTAATGGTATTTTTAATGCTAATTTTGGAGATGATGCATCTTGGGGGCCGAAGTTTGACCCTAATTTATTAGTTTATCAGTGGGATGCTTATGATCCAACATCTCCCAATTACGGCAAAGCAACACCATGGGTAGCTGCTAAAAATGGACCGATTAGTTTTTTTAATAATCCTACAACTTATAATAATAGCGTTACTTTAGAAAAAGGACAAAAAGGTAAAAATATAAGTTTTACTTATGATAATATGATGTCTGATGGCTTGATGCCAAATTCTCATATTAATAAAAATAGTTTCTCATTAAAGGTAAATTATGATCTAACCTCTAAATTACATTCTTCGTTTTATTCAACGATGACCCTACAAGATACTAAAGGTCGTAGTGTAACGGGATATTCCGATAATACTGTTACTGGCTTCAGACAGTGGTGGCAGACCAACGTAGATTTAAAAGAACAGGAAAGAGCATATTTTCAAAATGCAGCAAATGCTAGTGCAGATAATTATTACGGAAATGTTTCTTGGAATAGAAAATCTGCTACTGAAGGAAGTGCTGCTTATTGGAATAATCCTTATTTCCAAGCGTACGAAAACTACACAACAGATAGAAGATTTAGAAACTTTACTTATGCACAGCTAACTTATGATTTATTAGATAATATTTCTGTAACTGGAAAAGTGTCGTATGACAGATCAAATTTGTTCGCTGAAAACAGATTATCAGTTGGTTCTATTTCTCAACCTTTTGGTAGATCAAATAATGATGTTTCTTCAGGGTATGGTAGAAGAGATGTTACCAGAACAGAGACTAATTATGATTTAATGGCAAATTATAAATTTGATATAACTGATAATATTAATGTTTCTGGAGTCCTTGGAGGAAATATTAGAAGAAATTATCTTAATTCAGTTTATGCTTCAACAGAGGGTGGACTTGTAGTACCAGGTATCTATGCTCTTACTAATTCCGTTAAAGCACCACTAGCTCCGGATGAAAATGAATCAACAACACAAACTAATTCAGGTTATGTAACTGCTTCTTTTGATTTCTATAAAATGTTCTACTTGGATGGAACGTGGAGAGTTGATCAAAGTTCGACTTTACCTGCCGGAAGTAATGTATATAATTATCCTTCTATAACTGGATCTTTAATACTTTCGGAAATCTTAGATACTAAAAATTGGATGAATTTTTGGAAAGTAAGAGCTAACTACGCCGAAGTGGGAGGAACAGCAGATCCTTATCAATTAACTAATTATTATTCGTCCGCAGGAATCTTTAGTGGAGCACAAGGAGGGGTAGGAATTTATAGCTCTCTTCTAACAAAAGCAAACTCTGAATTAAAACCTCAAAGATCGAAAGAATTTGAGATAGGAACTGAGGTACATTTCTTAAAAGATAGAATAACATTAGATTTTGCATATTACAAAACCAAAACAACAAATCAGATTATATCATTACCGGTATCTTCAGGAACTGGATTTACAGCTAAGGTTATTAATGCCGGTAGAATTGATAACACAGGTTATGAGGTTCAATTAGGTTTAGTACCTATAAGATCCAAAGATTTTAATTGGAATATCGATGTAAACTGGTCTAAAAATACAAACAAGGTTGTTGAGCTTTACCCAGGAATTACCAACTTATTATTAAATAGTTTCCAAGGAGGGGTATCATTAAATGCTAGAGTAGGAGAATCTTGGGGAACTCTTGTAGGTGCTGATTATACTTATTTAAATGGAGAGAAAGTTATAGACCCAAATACAGGTAAATATTTATCAAACCCTAATCAAGTTATAGGAAATACAACTCCAGATTGGATTGGAGGTATTAGAAATAGTTTTAGTTATAAAGGATTTTCATTGAGTTTTCTGATAGATATGCGTAAAGGAGGGGATGTGTTTTCTACTGATATGTACTATGGAATGGCAACAGGATTATATAAAGAATCAGCTATAGGAGACTATAGAGATAAAGATGTAATACTTCCAGGAGTATTACCAAATGGAACACCTAACAATATTGCATTATCGCAATTTGAGACAGGAAGTAACTATGGTTATCAGACACAACCATCTAAAGAATTTGTTTACGATGGATCATTTATTAAACTAAGAGAGGCTAGTATTGGGTATATGCTTCCAAAATCAGTATTAGCTGGTACTAAAATTTATGATGCAAAAATTTCTATTGTAGGTAGAAATCTTTGGATAATTCATAAAAACTTACCACATGCTGATCCTGAAGCAATGATCGGAGGAGGTCTTAATTCTTATGGTTGGTCCATTGGTTCAATGCCAACAACAAGAGATGTTGGAGTAAATGTTACATTCAAATTCTAAATTACGGTAAAATGAAAAATATAATAAAAATAAGTTTAGTATCAGCATTTGTAGGACTCGGTCTAGTATCTTGTCAAAGTGATTTGACTTCACTAAATGATGATCCTAAACATCCATCTGTACTTCCTTCTGAAAATTTATTTGCAACTGCATTATTCCAATCATCATATTATATGGATAATCCAAGTGTAAATTTTAATAACTATAGATTCTTTACACAACAATGGGCTGAAACTCAGTATCCACAAGAGACTCAATATGATTTAGTTACACGTAATCAGCCGCGTAACCACTTTAATAGAATGTATGTATATACATTAAATAATATTAAACAGGCTAAAATCAATTTAGAAAGAGAAGCTAATACCAACGATATTAAAGATAATAAATTAGCAACTTTAGAAATCGAAGAAATTTTCGTTTGGGAAAACTTAGTTGATACCTATGGAGATGTACCTTACTATGATGCTTTAAAAGTTGACGAGGTATTTTCTCCAAAATATGATGATGCTAAAACCATTTATCTTGATTTAATTAAAAGAATTAACAACGTTATTGCAACCATTCATTCTTCATCTAAAGGATATAATACAGGAGATTTAGTTTATTATGGAGATATGTCTAAATGGACTAAGTTTGCTAATTCAATAAAGTTAAGATTGGCAATGAATCTAGCTGATGAAGATCCTGCTCTTTCAAAATCTACGGCTGAAGCTGCTATTACAGCTGGTGTAATTTCTTCGGAGGCAGATGCCTACAAGTTCAAATATGATGGAAATACTTTCTCACATCCAGTATTTGATAACTTGGTTGCTTCTAATAGAAATGATTTTGTTCCTAGCGAATTGGTAATTAATACTATGAGTGGTTTGTCAGATCCGAGAATGGATGTTTGGTTTACGAAAGTTGGAGGTATATATAAAGGTGGAGCATTTGGGGAGTTAAATAATCCATATACAAATTATTCACAATTAGGTAATTACTTTAGATCTTCAACAGCCTCATCAAACCTTTTAAGCTATGCTGAAGTTGCATTCTTACAAGCTGAGGCAGCCGCGAGAGGATATTCGGCTGGAGGTGCTGCCGCTACTCTTTATAATACTGCTGTTACTGCATCAATGAATGAAAATGGTGTAAGCTCCGCTAGTACAACTACCTATTTAGCAGCTAACCCATATAACGCTTCAAACTGGAAACAGTCTATTGGAGTTCAGGCTTGGATAGCAATGTTCAATAAAGGTTTTGCAAGCTGGAATTTTTCAAGAAGATTGGATTACCCTACTCTTGTCAACCCACCTAAATCTAATTTATCATCAGTACCATACAGAATGCCATATTCTGATCAGGAATATGTTTTGAATGGAGCTAATGTAAAAGCAGCTGGAGACAAAATTGGCGGAGATAAAGCCACAACAAAATTGTTCTGGGATAAGTTCTAAAAATTCTGAAACAAATTTTAATATTTTAATATTCATATGAAAACCGCCTTCGGGCGGTTTTTTTATTTACGTATATTTGTAGTTCAAAAATTTGCAATGAATATTAAAGATATAATAAGCCAAAAATTATCAGAAGTTATTTTAAATGTTTTTCAGCTGAAGGAGATTAGCTTGGAAATTCAGGAAAATAAGACTGAGTTTGAAGGTGATTTTACGATAGTCACTTTTCCTTTGGTAAAACAATTGAAGAAGAATCCGGAGAGCATTGGCGTAGAATTGGGGGATGCATTGACTACCCAAACCGAATTGCTTGAAAGTTTTAATGTGGTAAAAGGTTTTCTGAATGTTAAAGTTAAAAATCAGTTTTTTACAGATCAGTTTCAGTCTGTATATACTGATTTTGAACGTGTCGAAAAGAAAAATGCCACGGTTATGGTAGAATATTCTTCTCCAAATACCAACAAACCTCTTCACTTAGGTCATGTGAGAAATAATCTTTTAGGTTTTTCTGTTTCGCAGATTCTTAAGGAAGCGGGCTATGATGTTATTAAATCTCAAATTATTAATGACCGAGGAATTCATATCTGTAAATCGATGCTGGCCTGGGAAAGATTCGGGAAAGGTGAAACTCCGGAGGCTGGTCCAACAAAGGGCGATAAGTTTGTTGGCAATTACTATGTGAAATTCGATCAGGAATATAAAAAAGAAATTGCCGGATTAGTTGAACAAGGAATTTCTGAAGAGCAGGCTAAAAAAGACGCTCCTTTAATGAAAGAAGCTCAAAAAATGCTTCTGGATTGGGAAAATGGAGATGAAAAGGTAAGAAATCTTTGGAACGAAATGAACACCTGGGTATACGAAGGCTTTAATGAAACATATAGCAGACTGGGCGTAGATTTCGATCAGGTTCAGTATGAAAGCAATACATATATTTTAGGTAAAGACCTTATTCAGGAAGGTTTGGATAAAGGTATTTTATATCAGAAAGAAGATGGTTCGGTCTGGTGTGATTTAACCGATGAAGGTCTTGATCAAAAATTATTATTACGTTCAGACGGTACTTCAGTATATATGACTCAGGATTTGGGTACTGCGGTAGAACGTTTTAAACAAAATAATATCCAAAAGTTAATTTATACCGTGGGTAACGAACAGGATTACCACTTTCAGGTTTTATTTAAAGTGTTGGCCAAATTAGGATATACCTGGGCAGACCAGCTGTATCATTTATCATACGGAATGGTGGAGCTTCCCAACGGAAAAATGAAATCCCGTGAAGGAACAGTTGTAGATGCAGACGAATTAATGCAGGAAATGCATGATATGGCAAAATCCAAGTCTGAAGAGCTTGGTAAACTTGAAAACTTTACCGAAGCAGAAAAGAATGATAACTACGAAAGCGTGGGGATGGGTGCTTTAAAATATTTCATGCTGAAAGTTGATCCAAAGAAAAAAATGCTTTTCAACCCTGAAGAAAGTATTGATTTTAATGGGAATACAGGCCCTTTCATTCAATATACCTATGCGCGTATTCAGTCTTTACTGGCGAAAGCGAATTTTGAATATAAGAATGTTACTGCCAGTGAACCCAACCAGTCGGAAAAAGAACTGATCATGCAGCTGGCGAATTTTAAAGGAGTTGTTGCCAGAGCTGCAGAAGCATTGAGTCCGGCTTTAGTCGCAAACTATGTTTATGATGTGGTAAAAGCCTATAATTCATTTTATCAGAGCAATCCTATTCTTAATCAGGAGGATCAAAACATCACTCAGTTCCGTTTGAACTTGTCTGATCTTACGGCCAAGACCATCAAAAAATCATTAGGTCTACTGGGAATTAATACCGTGAACAGAATGTAAAAATATTCCTGAACGAAAACATAATCAGTTTTAATGTTTAAGATATGAAAAGCAGCTATTGGAAGATAGCTGCTTTTTCAGTTTAAAAACCAGCCAAAGAATGAAGCTAAAAATAGACTCCGATGGCTTAAAATAACCAAAAGACAGATATTTCGAAAAAATTTTAAAGCAACTTTGGTTATTGTTATAGTTTTTACAACAAATGTTATAGTTTCTACAATTTTTTAAGGGCTCAAAAGGATATGTTTGCAGGGAATAAAAAATTTAATAATGAATACACTAAAAAAAGTTTATTACGTTGTTGCCGCTTTTGCATTAGCAACCCCTATGGTATCATGTTCCAATGATGATGATAAAGGTATTGTTGAAGAGCAGCTTACTCCCTCTCAAAGGCTTTCCTCTACCCCTTGGGAAACCACAGGCGCCAAAGACAATCAGGGAAAAGATGTAGATCTTAACGATGCGAGAGTCAATGGATTTGTTGGATTTGCTTACTTCAAAGCAGATGGTAACTTCGCTATTTATGGGTTAAATGATGTATTAAGATCTATGGGAACCTGGTCGGTAGATCCTTTAGGAAAAACAAGAACAATTACTGCAAAAAATCCGGATGGGACTTCCATTTTTACCCGCGATGTAGAAATTCTTGAGCTTACGAAAAACGTATTTACCTATAGAATTCATACCGATGCTACCGATTCTTCTGTTTATTTTGATATTATTCATACCAAAACATCCCATGGCGAGCCTGCCAATGGACAGTTGATTCTGGCTTCTACTCCTTGGGAAACGACCGGAGCAAAAGATGCAGCAGGAGCAGCAATTGCCTTAGACGATACCAGAGTATCAGGATTGGTAGGATATTCTTATTTCAGAGCGAACGGAACCTATGCCATCTATGGGCTGGATGATGTTTTAAGATCTTCAGGAAGATGGTCTGTGTCAGCAGATGGGAAAACCAGAACCATTACCGCTTTAGATGGAAGCGGAAATGAGCTTTGGAGCAGAGTGGTAGATATTATTGTCATGAACAATGGAGAGTTTACTTACAGAATTACTCCAAACGCGGCTACTCCGGCAGTTTATTACGATATCAAACATACTCCGGTAAATCATAATGAGCCTGTATAACGGCTGATTTTCATCATAAGGAAAGCCCTGCTCCATAGAGCAGGGCTTTTATTTTTATAATCTTCTTTAAAAAACCTTTAATTTTTCAGAAGAATAGATATCATTAAATCAAAGTGAATGAGTAAATAGAGATATTTTAATCTTTCAGCTTGCATTTTGATGCTAAAATTAAGATGGAGACTCCGTTTTGGACTGGCTGTCTTCATATAATTTGGCATTGCTCCATTTGGCGTGTTTTGAAGGGATAATTTTAAATCCTCTTTTATAAGCATAAACCTTTGTAAATTCGGCTCCGAAAAACACCAGCATACAGGAATAATTAATCCACATCATAATCAGAATAATGGTTCCGGCTGTTCCGAACGCTGAGGTAGGGTTGGCTTTGCTGAAGTAAAGACTCAGTAAAAATTTGCCGAGCGTAAACAGGATGGCTGTAAGAAAAGCTCCTTTCCATACAGGTTTCCAACTAATCTGTACATCGGGAAGAACTTTAAACATCAACGCAAAAAGAAGCATAATAAATCCAAATCCTACTGCAAAATTCACCAATTCTACGAGCATATAGGTCTCAAGACCGAAATATTTAGTAATAATATTATTAAAAACACTGATTAATGAGGATAAAACCATGGTAATCATCAGTAAAAATCCTAAAATTAAGATCATTCCTAAAGAGTTGGCTCGGTCCAGAAGGAATTTTATAAGAGCCTTTTTGGGAGCCGACTGCACGTCCCAAAGGCTGTTTAGGGATTGCTGAAGCTGGAAAAATAAGGTTGTAGAACCAAATACCAACGAACCGACACCTACGGCTTTCATAACAAAGTTTTTCTTATCAATCAAGGCTCCGGCGATCATGCTTTCCACACTTTTGGAAGCTTCAGAACCCATAAATTCGCTGATTTGTGAGCTTATCTGTCCGCGAATCGCTTCTTCACCGAAAAAATAGCCTGCGATCCAAATAATAATGATTAATAATCCAGGAATCGAAAAAATGGCGTAGTAGGCCAGACTCGCTGAGTCTTTGGAGGCAGAAGAGCTGTTCCATTCAGAAAATGTTTCTTTTAACGCTTCCCAGAAAAATTTAATGTTTTGTATCATATTAGAAAGGATATCCGATTGCAATATTTAATATAAGATTATCTTTTCTCCAGCTGGAGTCTCCGAAATTGATTCTGTCAAAAGTCCATCGGTCGCCTTTTTCATAATAGGGAACGCGCAATGGCATGGCCAGATCTAATCTTAAAATTAGAATAGAGAAATCAAGTCTTAGACCAAATCCTGCCCCCACTGCAACTTCGTTTAAAAAATCTTTAGAAAATTTAGCGCCCGGTCTTTGGGGATCATCGTTAATCAGCCATATATTTCCGGCATCCACAAAAAATGCCACATTCAGAAATTTATATAAATTCGCACGATATTCTGCATTCAATTCAAGTTTAACATCTCCCGACTGGTCGAAGAAAGATCCTGCTTCCACGGTTCTCGGGTCAAAGCTTCCCGGTCCCAGAGTTCTCGCACGGAAGGCACGGATACTGTTACTTCCTCCCGAGAAAAACTGTTTAATAAAAGGAATGTGCTCAGAATTTCCGTATGGATAGGCCACTCCTGCAATAAATCGCGTGGCAAAAGAGGTCTTTTCCGTAAATTTGTGGTACATTCTTACATCATTCTCAATTTTCGCATATTGGCTGAATGGAATTCCGAATAGTTTTTTTTCTTTCCCTTTTTTTACATCTGCTCCCGAAGCCAGGCCCGTAATTGTTCCTGCCAGATCCAATATTCCTTTATAATAAAAAGTCGTTGGCTTATTCAGCATGGTGTTGGTATAGGTATAGGAATAGGTAGGGCCAAAGATCAGCTGCTTTTCAACCACTCTTCTCATGGCATCACTTTTTTCGGAGATAGATTCATAAAGTGGGGTAACCTTTGCCGGGGAAACAAGAGTCGCATCAAATACTTTCAGTTCATGTTCTTTCCGTGCATTTTCTTTCCATAAATAGCCGAATGATCCTGTAAAAGTATTCAGCGTATAATATTCTGTACGATTTTGGAATTCAAAACCTAAAGAAATATTTGTTCTCGGTACAAAAGCACTCGAAGAATTAAATCGGAAAGGAGCCACAATCCTTGGAATAGAAAGCTGAACATTGGATCCCGCTCTGAAGATGTTTTTTGCATCAGCAGGACCTCCCATCTGGATATCGAAAGCTCCGTAAACAGACGCTTTGAATTGCTCTGCTCCTTTAAAGAAGTTTCTGTGGGTCCAGTTTAAGTTTACCTCACTTCCGGCATAGTTTGCCGAGTTGGTTCTTCCCAATGCTTCAAGACGCAGCGACTGGATTTCTCGTGGCGTCAGCAGATAATAGGCATCGAATTTATTTTTTAAAGAATCTGAAACTACAAATTCATTTTTTACAAATTTAAAAACACCCAGACTTATCAGTCTGTTTAAGGAGAGGTTATGGTTGGAACGGTTGTAAATATCTCCTTCTTTAAAATATAAAGCGCGGTCAAAAACTTTTGGTTTAAATTTATGCCTCGGATCGATAACATGGATGTGATCGTACTGATATTTGGAAAGAGAATCGGCATCCATGGGAACAGAATATTTTCCGTCTTTTACATCCTGAATCGTATAATCCGGAAATACCACGACTTTATTAATGCTGAACTGCTGGGTTGCCAGATCCGGAGTATCTTCTTTCAGTTTTACATTCAGCTCAACCTGATGATTTTTGCTGACTGTACTGTCGGCCTGAACAATAATATTGTCCGGATGAAAATAATAAAATCCTCTTTCTTTAAGATTGTTATCAATTCGTTCTCTTTCAGATTTTATGACATCAAGATCAAAAGGGTTGCCTTTTTTAAGCAATGAGCGATCCGTAAGCTTCTGCATTTCCTGATTGATTAATGTTGAATCTTTCTGAAATTTAACATCGCTGATCAGATAGCGGGCACCCGGCCTCATGGTGTAGATTACCTGGGCTTTTTTATTCTTTGAAATCGTATCGTATGTCGCCTTTGCATTAAAATATCCTTTGTTTTCAGAATAATTAACAATGAGATCTTTATTGAACTCGCGGTCTACATCTCCCAGCAAAACAGGTTTTTCACCCATTTTATACTTCAGCCAGTAATTAAATCCTTTTTCTTTTTTAGGTTCTTTGGCAATATTATAAAAATAAAGCTTAGGTCTTAATCCTAAAAAGGTAGAATTGGGTTTGGGAACCAGTTTGTCTTCCAGGGCAGACTTCAGTTCGCTTTTGTCTTTTTTGGATATCGTATCGTTATCGATCTTTACTTCTGCTCCGGTGTAAAGCATCTGTCCCTCTTTCAGGTACTTTACATTACTGCAGGAAAGAGTCGCCGAGGCCATTCCGGAGGCGAACAAATATTTAAAATAGGTTTGAAACTTCGTATTCATTATTTAAATTCTACCACTTGGTTTTTCTTATTCTCTTTTGTTTCTCTCTGTTTTTTGTTTCTCGTTTTTTGGAAAATATCACGGAATTTATCGTAATCCAGTGTAATAATAAATCCAAGTCCCGTTTCCACGATCTGCCCCTGAAGCGCTACCTGATACTCATTCTTACGGTAGGCACGCAGCATATATCTTCCATCTTTGGAAAGGCTGTAATCTACTGTTACATCTCCCGCAATATTGGTTGTGCTTTCATTCTGGCGGGCTTCGCCTTCCAGTCCGAAATTACTTCCCACTGTTACTTTCAGTCGGTCATTCAGTAACTTTTTGCTGATGTCAACATTAAGATCAGTTCTTGTATTTTTCTGTCCGGTAGAATAGTCTTCGGAAGAATCCAATCCAAAATTAAGATCAACCCCTTTTATTAATCCCGAGGCTAAATTATTTAGCTGCTGAGAGAGAAGTTTACTCACACTCTGTCTGGCCATCATTTCTCCGGACATTCCCGCACTGGATGAAAACGGGTTTTCACCAATAAATCTTCCAAGCAACAGTAAGGCAAATACCTGTTTGTTCATTTCAGATTCCTGGGTTCTCAATTGAGAAAGTTTCTGATCTACAAGATCGGTTACCGCAGAAGAAACAGAATTATTTTTCTTATCTGTTGTAATATCAAAGGTAATCACCGGTTTCAGCAATTCGCCTTTCATCATTAATAAAGTATTGAAAGGTATTCTCTGTTTAAACTGATTAATGGTCGTCTGGTCGGTTACCTGCTGCTCCACAAGGTCGAGTGGGGCGGTTTCGGTGGTATATACGGCGGTAATATCCAGCGTTGCCGTTGTCGGCTCTCCTGTCCAGGTAATCGTGCTTCCTTTCTGAATATCAAACTTACGTTTCAGTAAGCTTACCGACATCTCATAAGCTCCTTTTTCAACTTCATAAACGCCGACAAGCGTTGTTTTTCCTGAAGGATCTACGCCTCCGGTTAACTCTGCTTCTCCCTGAAGTTTTACAAAATCACCATTGGCTTTATCGATAATAATAGACATTTTTGCCTCTTTACTCACCTCAATATTCACACTCACATCCATTCCTTTGATTCGGCTTTGAGCCGTTAATGAATCTGCTTTTACAGTTTTATTTAAAACGACCTGATCCTGATCGATAAATTCTACAATTCCGTCTCTTTCTTCTAAAGAAGGACTCGATTGTGGCAGTACAAAGCTGAAATCCGTATTGTCGGAAACAGCCAATCTTCCGTCCACCTTCGGTAAATCCAGATCTCCACGAATACGTAAAGCAGCATCAATCGCTAAAATCCCATACATCATCGCATCATTGGATTTTTCTGAATTCACGACTTTGAAATCTTTAGCATTCAAATCAAGATTGAAAGCATAATCTCTGTATGTCTGGGTGAGTACCTGACCGTTAATTTTAAGTGAATTTCCGTCTTTATCATTGATCTTAAAGTCATCGAACTCAATTCCGCGGCTGGTAAAGTCTATTTCGTCATTCAGCTTTCGGAAATCACTTCCTGTCTGGGCAATTTCCAATCCTACTTCATTGAATTTTACTTTACCTAAGATATTAGGTTTGTCGGCACTTCCTGTAATTTTCAGATTTCCTGAAAGATAACCTTCTGTATTCGTAATGGCATTCATGGAGAAACCCTGTACACTCTTCATCTGAAGTTTGTTAATGGCCATATTAAGATCAAACGTGCTGGAAGATGTATTGTAGTCTCCCAAAAGTTTTACGTCATTATCATTTCCTGAAAGCACAACATCTGCATTAATGATGTTGGCTGAAGCGTTGTTTACTTTGGCAACCACATTTCCTACAGGATTGCCATAGACAATCAGATCAGAGATATTTAAATCTGAGGTAAAGGTCATATTTTTGGTTAAATCTCTCAGCTGAGCTGTTCCGTTGATGGTTCCTCTCGCCAGAACCGTATCTTTTTTAATCAGTTCGGTAATGGTTTCAATTTTAAAATCTTTCAACGAGACATTTAAAGGAGAATTAGGGGTTTGTGTTTCGGACTGTAAGGAGATTTCGCTTCCGCCATTGGACAACCTGAAATTATCTGCCAGAATTCCCTTACTGCTGATCTGTATTTTATTACCTTCCCCTACGGTCCAGTCGCTGTAGTTTAGTTTCAGACCATTCGGATTCAGGGATATTTCGGTGATATCATTCATGGACCTGGCATTTCCGGCAATCAGGAACTGTGTAACGTCTTTTTCATCTTTTGTCGTTACATTATAATTAATGGTATTGTCTGCAACATCTCCGTTAATGCTGACTTTATTTAAAGCCAGACTTGAACTTTTCAGCGCAGCCACATTCAGTGCATATTGTAAAGCCTGATTTTCATTGGTAATTTTTAATGAAGCATTCTCAATGGTATTTTCACCATACAGCAATTGCGGAATTTGCCCGTCTACTTCAATTTTCTGGGAGTCGGCATTGTAATTTCCGGTAATATTTATGGTTTCGAAACTTTTAAGATCCGGAACAAATTTTCTGATGATATCATCATTTTTAATTTTAGCATTAAAGGTAAAAAACTGTCCGGCCTCAATTTTTTCTGTTTTTCCGGGCTTTTGAAACTGATAATATTGATTAATTGTATTGGATAATGCGCCAAATATCTGGGTCAGTTTATATTTTCCTTCCAGTTCCACATCGGCCACCTGAGAATTGAAGACAATTTTCGTTGAATCGTTGGTAGAAGAAGCTTTTAAATTCAGTTCCTGAACCGGATATACTTCTTTGGTATCAGAAAATGCAAAATCTTTTAAGTTTAAATAACCGTTTAAATGATCAGGATCGATACTTGTAAAATCACCATCAATTTTTCCAGCGATAATCATTGGTTTTTCGTAGAAACCTAATTTGTTGACATCGAGTTTTATAACTTCTCCATTTACTTTTATAGTAGGATTTTTTTCATCATAAACTCCCGAAGCAGTTAATTTTAAATTAGCATTCGGATCTTCAGAATCAAGCAAAATATGGTAAGCACCACGATTTATTTTACCTGTAAGATTCATATTCTTATAACGGTACCCTTTGTAAACCGCCGATGCTACGTGGCCTTTAAGATCTGCTTTGGCATTTTTAAAGTCAAAACTTTCTCCTTTAGCATAAATCTGAGCCGAAATAGGTCCGATATCTTTATTCTGGATAATTTTTCCGACTTGTATCGCCTGAAGATTGGCTTTTACCTCATACAACTCATGATTTTTTCTTCGCATATCGACCTGAGCAATCAAAGAAGCATTTCCAAGAGTCGAGTAGAGGTTCAGGTTGGTGTCCACTACTTTCGTAGTCCCTTTTGCGGTTCCTTTGATGCTGAAATTTGAAGGTAGAGAAATATTGGACGGGATGGTATTTTTCGGAACTAAATTGAAAATCGTTTTTGCCGATGAAGAAAATTCTGCGATCCTAAGATCATAATACAGATTATCCGGATTCATCGCATTTTTAATACGCCCCGAAGCCGCCACTCTTAACTGATCTAAGCCTGAAACCTTCAGGTTATTGATGAGCAGATCGTTCACGCTTCCCTTAATATTTGCATTTACATTTAAAACAGCATTCGGATATTTGTTAAACGGAACCGTCGTTTTCAAAGTCGGAACCAGATTAAGAATATCTGAGAAACCTATTTTAGAATCTTTAATATTGGCAGAAATTTTTACTGCGCCTAAGTTGGATGTTAATTGATCTATAGAATCATAATTTAAAATAACCTCATTACGGATCACCGTTTTCGGGGTTTGAAGGTAAAGGTCTTTTAAATAAGCTTCTTTTTCAGCGTACACAAAATCGGTATTGAATTTTTGGATATCAAGACCTCGCGCTTCCTTAATTTCGGCAGAATTTACCGCTCCTGCGAATGTATTATTCTGCATTTTGAAGCTGCGAACCTCCACATTCATTTTAGAAAAATTCATATGGTTGAAATCCATACCTTGCTTTGTGGGAGCAATTGCAGTGTTGTTGTACACTACTTTTACATCGTTTAGAACCAGTTTTCCTAAAAGAATCTGCATGGCTTTTTCTTTGTCTGACGCTTTCGAAACTTCAGGCTCCTTTTTATCTTTCGGGTTCGCATCCTGAGCCGGAAGGTAAAGGTTGGCATTAATATCGGCACCGGAAAGTACCACATTACTGATGTTGTAAGCGTTATTTTCCAGATCAAGCTTGTTAACTTTGGTGCTTAGCTCTTTAAACAGAACTTTTGCAAAGGTCTTGGTATTGTCATCCCCGTAATCGATGTCGAAATTGGTTAATTTTATACCTCTTAAACCAATTTGCATCGGCTTTTGATTGTTAAGGGAATCAACCTTTTTCTCAACTTTTTTAGAAACCTCTTTTACAAGATCCTGTTTCAGTTTAAGTTTTAGTCCATCAAGATTAATATCGTTAACGGCATATTTATTATTGGTAAGATCGAATGTTTTTACCCTTGTATCGAAAGATTTAAAATAAATTTTAAGGTCATTTTTAGACTGTTGATCGTTGAAGGTAATCCCAATATCTTTTAAATTGATTTTATCTAAAGAAATAATAAACGGTTTAGACGGGCTTTCCTCTTTATCACTTGTTGCAAAAGCATCCATGATATAGTCGAAATTGAATTTTCCGTCCGGTTTTCTAACGACATTCGCTCTTGTTCCCTCAAGATCTACCGAAGTAATATCTGCCGTGGAATTAATGAGTTTAAGCATATTTAAGCCAACATCCAGCTTTTTCACCGCCAGAAGGGTATCTACATCCTGTCCCTTTAAATACAAATTTTCCATAACAAGACTGTTTGGAAAGCCAATGTAAACTTTTTCTAAGCTCACTTTTGTTTTGATTTTCTTCTCAAGATAGACGACCAGTTTGTCTTTAATGAAGTTCTGAACCACCGGAAGTCGTAAGCTGAAAATAAGCAGGGTAAGAAATACCAGTATCGAAATAATGGTTATTAATATTCGCTTAAAAAGTTTTTTTGTGTTAAATTTTCGTTTCAAATTGTGGAAGGGTTTAAAACAAAGATAATAAATCATTTGTGAAAAAGAGGTTAATTATCGTTGTTGTGGTACCCTTTAGTAATACAAAAATCCTGCCTTGGCTGCCTATTATGGAATTTAGTTTCTATAGTTGTCAAGTGAATAAGTTGATATAAACAACCAAGGCAAGGATATGTGGTTTGAAAAAAAGCCCCCTTTTGTATTGATTTTCTGTTGTATGAAAAGGTTTAGCAAAGTGAAAATTCAAAATGTTAGTGTTCAAAGGGGGCTTGGCATGGTTTATATTTTGAGTTAATAATTTTTCTTGTTAGAGCCTGTTTAGCAATTAATCAAAATGAAATTCAGGTTCATTTTTCGCAAAACGGTTATTGAGTCATTTAATACGCAAGACTTTTATCTGGGATAAAATGGATCATCAGTGTTATAAAATAAGAGCTTTGATTTTCTTTTTATTAAATCTTTCGCCTTTCCATTTTTCCAATATAATTAAACAGATGTTTAATTATTTCCGTTTTCCCATTTTACCTCTTCACCCTGTGGAGCAGCACCGCCCTGAGCCTCCGTCATAGGAGCGGTTTCCTGATTGATATGGTAAACATAAGCGGCAATTTTTTCGGCATCTCGCCCTGTAATGGTTCCTTCTTTAATGAAAGGTCGCATGGTAGGATTATTTGGAGAGCCGTTTTCGAGCATCCAGAATACATTCTTGAAGAGGCTTTTTTCTTTGATATTAATCCAGTGGGTATCTGTAAGATTGGGTCCGATTCCTCCCTTTCCACCGTCTCCATGGCAGGTTACACAATTGGTTTTAAATAATTCCTGACCTTCTGCGATATAATCTGCATTGTATTTTGCGGATTCCAGATTGATTTGTGGAGCGGTTTTCTCATAATCTTCAATCGAGGCCAGCATTTTTTTTGTTTCCGTGGTTAATTCTGCTTCCGGATGGGCATAGTCTGTAAAGGCAAAAGCCATAAGATAGACCACACAGAATATACAGCCGAAGTAAAACAGACCGATCCACCATTTTGGTAAGGAATTGTCGAGCTCTGTAATGCCATCGAAACCGTGATCGATCAGAATATCTTTCTCCTCTGTCGCCGACTGTTTTTTGAAGGCAGAATTCCAAAGTTTCAGATAATAAGGGGTGTTTTTTTCTTCTAAAAATTTCGCCTTTTCTTCATCGGACAGTTTTTTGAAACTTTCATTTTCAACCAGATCTCCGATGGAGTTCATGATGAATAGAAGAATAATCGTTATCAGGATCAATCCCCAGAAAAAGGGCGATGAAAAATAGGTGGTATCCTGTGCAAACATTTCGAAGGCAAGAATAATTAAACCTATCGTTACAGCAATGTAGACTGATATTGGGGTTCTCGTTTTCATTGTATTCAATTTTAATTAATCAGCGCTTGCCGTCTGAATCTGAGTGGTTTTAATATCTGTTCCCAGCCTTTGAAGATACGCGATCATTGCAACAATTTCTCTCTGCTCCAACGGAACGTAAGATGCTCCTTTTGCTGCTCTGTCTTTTTCTACCTGATCTTTTACATCCGTTGCTTCAGAATATATTCTTTTGACAATGGCTTTTGACTGATTGTCGGCCCAGGTATTGGCAGAATCGATCTGAGCTTTGGAATAAGGAACATCGAAATAGTTTTTCATCAGTTTCATTTTGTTCACCATTTGTGTCCGGTCCAGTTTATTGGTAATTAACCATGGGAAACGGGGCATAATAGATCCTGCAGAAGTAATTCTGGGGTTATACATATGTTTAAAATGCCAGGAATCAGGATTTCTTCCTCCTTCTCTGTGCAAATCGGGTCCGGTTCTTTTAGATCCCCATAAAAACGGTCTGTCGTAAATAAATTCTCCGGCTTTAGAATATTGCCCGTTTTTGCCTTCAAATCTTACAATTTCATCACGAAACGGACGGATCATCTGGGAATGACAGGAGTTACAGCCTTCTCTGATGTATAAATCTCTTCCTTCTAATTCCAAAGGCGAATACGGTTTTACGGCTGTAATGGTCGGCACACTCTGTTTTAAAGTTAATGTCGGAATAATTTCCACAATACCTCCGATAGCAATAGTTATGAATGCTAATATGGCTAATAATTTCGGAGTTCTTTCCAGCCAGAGGTGAACGCCTTCGCCTTCTTTTCTAGCGGTTCCGATATTGGCGAGCGCCGGAGCTTCAGCCGGAACATCTTTTTGGAATGAGCCTTGTCTGATGGTTTTAAAAACATTCACCACCATTAAAATAGCACCCACAAGATAAAAAATACCTCCTAAAAACCTCATTTTAAAGTAAGGAATAATAGCGGTTACCGTATCCAGCCAGTTTTTCCACAATAAAGTTCCGTCCGGATTAAACTGTTTCCACATTAAACCCTGCGTAAAACCGGAAATATACATCGGCACGGCATAGAACATAATTCCTAACGTTCCCAGCCAGAAATGCCAGTTGGCTAATTTTTTAGACCAAAGTTCGGTTCTCCACATCACCGGAATTAAATAATACACCACTCCGAATGCCATAAAGCCATTCCAGCCAAGGGCGCCTAAGTGTACGTGACCAATTACCCAGTCGGTATAATGCCCGATTTTATTTAAAGATTTGGTGGCTAAGAGCGGTCCTTCGAATGTTGCCATCCCGTAACAGGTTACGGCAACAACAAAGAATTTAAGAATAGGGTTTTCTCTTACTTTATCCCAGGCTCCTCTCAGGGTTAAAAGTCCGTTCAGCATTCCTCCCCATGACGGAGCAATCAGCATGATCGAAAAACCTGTTCCCACAGCCTGCGCCCAGGCCGGAAGTGCTGTATATTGTAAATGGTGCGGACCCGCCCAAAGGTAAACGAAGATCAGCGACCAGAAGTGGATAATAGATAATTTATAGGAAAATACGGGTCTGTTCGCTGCTTTGGGCAAGAAATAATACATTAAACCAAGAACAGGAGTTGTCAGAACAAATGCCACGGCATTATGACCGTACCACCATTGTACCAAAGCATCTTTAGCACCGGCGTATACCGAATAGGATTTCCAGCTCGTAAATGCTAAAGGAACTTCAAGATTATTAAAAATATGAAGCATAGCCACCGCCAGCCACGTTCCGATATAGAACCAAATGGCAACATATAAGTGTCTTACTCTTCTTTTCGCAATGGTTCCGAACATATTGATTCCGAAAATTACCCACGAAACGGTAATTAAGATATCAATCGGCCACTCATGTTCTGCATATTCTTTGGAGGTGTTAATTCCCATCAGGAATGTGATCACTACAGAAATAATCATAATTTGCCAGGTCCAGAAGTGGATCCACGAAAGAGTATCGCTATACATTCTGGTTTTCAGCAATCGCTGCATGCTGTAATAGGCACCACAGAAAAAAGAATTACAGACAAACGCAAAAATGACAGCACTCGTATGCAGCATTCTGATTCTTCCGAAACCAAGGGCTCCCTGAGTATTAATCAGTCCCTGAATGTTTCCGGATGCTAAACTTTTAATCGTTGTATCATCTGTTCCGAATAAAAATTCAGGAAGTTCAGGATAAAAAAGCATCAGTGCAGCAGTAAGTCCGAGTAAAAAACCGACCAAACCAAATGCGATTGTAGCATAGAGGAATGCTCTGACAATATTATTGTCATAATTAAATTGTTGCGTCTCCATAATTCCAATTGTATTGTACCGAAGAAATATTTTCTTTAAAACAGAAGTTTTTGAATAATTTTTAAACTTAAATTTTAATTAAAAATAAATATCATGTAGCGTAATAATGTTTTGCCAAAGGTATTCACTAACTTTGTTTAAGTCTAATAGATATACTTCTAAAATATACCGAAAACTACTAAAATAAACACAATGAAATTATGCAGTCAAAATATTAGAAAAATCAGAAGGAATAAGGATTTTACTCAGGAATATATGGCTTTTGAGATGGGTATTTCGCAAAAAGCCTATTCTGATATCGAAAATTCCAAAGTAAAGATTAACCTTGAGATTTTAACCAAGATTTCCAATATCTTGGAGATAAAACCTTCAGATATTTGCAGCATCTCACACAAATGCGGGGTAAACGATTTTGAAGAAAAATACAATGAGCTTCTTCAGTATGTAAAAAAGAATAATATTCCGCTTCCGGATCATTTTGCTTAAAAATAATTACTAATTTCAAGTTTGTTCGGGTTATCCTTTTCATTATCCACTTTCAGTGAGCGTGAGAGGGAAAGTTTTTATATATTTAGGGGCAATATTTTAATCTATGAGCAACGAGAAAAAAGAGAAAGAAAATGATTCTCTGGTTAGGGGACTCACCAACCGGCATATTCAGTTAATTGCCCTTGGTGGGGCAATCGGTACAGGGCTTTTTTTAGGTATTGGTCCTGCAGCAGTTTTGGCGGGTCCATCCGTAATTTTAGGATATGCGCTGGCCGGCATTATTGCTTTCTTCATTATGAGACAGCTTGGTGAAATGGTAGTTCAGGAGCCGGTTTCGGGAAGTTTCAGTTATTTTGCCTACAAATACTGGGGTAATTTTGCAGGATTTGCTTCAGGCTGGAATTATTGGATTCTTTATATTCTTGTAAGTATGGCAGAGCTCACCGCAATGGGTCACTATATTCATTTCTGGTGGCCGGAAATCCCCTTATGGGTTTCCAGTCTGTTCTTTTTTATTGTTATTAATGCCTTGAATTTAGCTTCGGTAAAAGTATACGGAGAAACTGAATTTTGGTTCTCGATCATAAAAGTGGTTGCAATTATCGCGATGATTATTTTCGGTATCTATTTATTGGTAAGCGGAACGGGAGGCGACAAGGCAAATATTTCCAACCTTTGGAACGACGGTGGATTTTTCCCCAAAGGTCTCTTCCATAAAGGGGAAGGCGGATATTCCGGACTATTTTCGGCGATGGCCATGATCATGTTCTCGTTCGGAGGATTAGAATTGATCGGAATTACCGCTGCAGAAGCTAAAAATCCCGAAAAAACAATCCCTAAAGCCACCAATCAGGTAATCTACAGAATTCTGATATTTTATGTAGGAGCCTTGGTGATTTTGTTTTCATTAAGTCCATGGAGAGAAATTACGGAAGGTACAAGCCCTTTTGTAATGGTCTTCCAAAACCTGAACGGATTTCAGTTTTCACTTTTCGGCAAAGTAATCCAGTTTAATGTTTTAATTGCAAATGTCCTTAACCTCATTGTACTCACCGCAGCGCTGTCAGTGTATAACAGCAGCGTATACAGCAACAGCAGAATGCTTTTCGGATTGGCACAACAGGGAAATGCTCCGAAATTTTTAACGAAATTAAACAAAAGCAGTGTCCCGACCAATGCTATTATTATATCGTCCTGTTTTGCGGGAATCTGTATTATCATTAATAAACTGGTTCCTGAAAAAGCTTTTGAGTACTTAATGGCGTTGGTAGTTTCTACATTAATCATCAACTGGCTGATGATTTGTTATACCCATTTGAAATTTAAAAGGGCCAACATTAAAGCAGGAGCAGATCTCAAGTTTCCATCTATACTGTATCCCGTTTCCAATTATATCTGTATCGCCTTCTTAGTACTAATTTTGATATTAATGAGCATTACAGGCATGGAAATTCAGGTAATTCTGATACCGGTCTGGATTACATTTTTATTTGTGATGTTTAAACTTTATAAAAAGAATTAACTTATAATAATAGATAAAGAAAAGGGTAGATCATCAGGTCTATCCTTTTTTTATGTTCAAACACGATCGTAAAAATAAAAAGCATCCCGGGAGGGATGCTTACACCAAACACAAATATGAAAAAACGGATAATAACTTAGAATTATCCTCTACTCTTTTACAGAAGATCATTCTTTATGAATGAGTGTTAATTTAAATCTTCGGTTTTATACCGTATTACTTTTATAATATTAGTCATTCTATGAATACAAAAGTGAAAATACTGAGGCAGAGGGTCATATTTGATATATTATTCTAAACTTTATAATCTTTTAAGAAGTATTATTCTTAAAATACTTTTAAAGTTTGAATTTTAATAATCGTCTTAGCCCTTATTTTTTATCAGATAATGAAAAATAAGAGTGGTAGATGGCACTTTTTAGAGATCAGTTTCGAAAATTAGACACTTATGCTGAACAAAAGAAGGTAAAATGCGGGATTGGTTTCAAGGATTTAAAATAGATTATTTCCAACAGATTCCACGGATTTTCAAAGATGATGATGGATAAAGTCATAAACTTACAAGGTTTTTAAAACCTTGTAGGTTTATTATTTCTTATAGCCACGAATTTACAAATAATGATGAATTTTGCTGAATTCCCAAATTCCATCTGATAATAAAGATTAAACCAATATTTTAGATCGTTGATTTTAATTGAACTCAGTTTTTAATGAAGTGACTTTTTTTTAACGCAAAGGTTAATTTTTTGGAGTTCGTATATAAAGGAGCAAAGAGAAATCAACGAGTTGATTGATGAAGCTATTTTTATGCGTCGCGAAGCATTTATTTGTATTTTTTGATTTCTAAAAATTTAGGGTTTGAAAAATAAATCTTTGCTTTTAATCTTCATTCGATGAATACCATATTTTATAAATCAATAGGGACTGGCTTCAGCCAGTCTTAGAAAGATGAAGTATCCGAGGCTTTAGCCGAAACTTATTGTCAATTTAGACTAAAGACTCCATTTTATTTAAATTTCATCATCGGGTGTAAGTTCAGCGCTCATCTTCTGTATTTAAAAATCCGTGGAAAATAAAGGATCAGTTATAAAAGTTGGGAGGATTTCAAGGATTTAAAATAGATTATTTCCCACAGATTCCACGGATTTTCACAGATGATGATGGATAAAGTCCTAAACCTTGAAGGTTTATCATTTCTTATAGCCACGAATTTACAAATAGTAATAAATCTTTCTGAATTCCCAAATTCCATCTAATTATAAAGATTAAACCAATATTTTAGATCGTTGATTTTAATGAACTCAGTTTTTAATGAAATGACTATTTTTTAACGCAAAGGTTTATTTTTGGAGCTTGTATATAAAGGAGCAAAGAGGAATCAACAAGTTGATTTGATGAAGCTGTTTTTTATGCTTCGCGAAGCATTTTATTTGTGTTTTTTGATTTCTAAAAATTTAGGATTTGAAAAATAAATCTTTGCTTTTAACCTTAATTCGATTAATACCATATTATGTAAATCAATAGGGACTGGCTTCAGCCAGTCTTAGAAAGATGAGGTATCTGAGGCTTTAGCCAAAACTTGTGATCAATTTAGACTTAAGGCCCCATTTTATTTAAATTTTATCATCGGACGTAAGGTCACCGCTCATCTTCTGCATTTAAAAATCCGTGGAAAATAAAAATCAGATTCTTATTTTTAAATTTAAAATGATCTCAACTTTTTGCCAATTCCCCAAGTTTTGTTCTAGATCCCATAAAAGCAAAAAACCATCCTTAAAAAGGATGGTTTTCGTAGACCCACAGGGATTCGAACCCCGACTGACGGTACCAAAAACCGGAGTGCTACCGTTACACTATAGGTCTGTGATTGTATGAGGCAAATTTACAGATTTTTTCATTAAATGCAAATAGCTGTTTCAAAAAAATGTAAAATTTTATCTTTAAATAAAAGTTTTTTATAACAAAAAACCATCCTTTAAAAAGAATGGTTTTGTAGCCTTAAATGAACAAATGTCGAAATATTTTATTGCCGATCTAGAACAGATTCAAGAAGTAAGTGTATGCTTTTTTCAAACTTTATAATCTGACAACTTGTAAGTTCAGTAAACAATTTCTATAGTTAAATAGGAAAATCACTCTCAAGGATTTTACTGATTAACATTATGAAAAATATTAAGAAATGTGTAATGACTTTTTTGTTAAAAACAGATTAGTGGCAGTCAAATAAAATAACAAAATTTCATATTAACAGTTAAAAACATATTTATGTAAGGAAGAACATTAAAATCACTACTTAATGTCTAAATACCTCCTTATTGGCTGGAATAATTATGAATTACTTAATATTACAATCAAATTATCGCTTTTTTACGTTATCTTGCTAATTAATTAGAAAGACCCTTGTTTTAGATGAGATTTAAATATAACCCTCGAATAATAAAGCATTTAGGAACTGCCCTCATAACTTCTGATGAAATTGCAATTACTGAATTGATAAAAAATTCTTATGATGCCAATGCTAAAGAAGTAAAACTTCATTTCCTTTCTTCTTTATCTGAACTCGATTCATTGGACATGCTTAATGTAGTGCCAATCGAATTAATTCAAGAATTAAATGAAAATGAAGATTATTCTCTACTTATTTTAGAAGATAATGGAAAAGGAATGTCAGTTTCTGATTTAAAGGATGCATTTTTTGAAATAGGTACAGATAATAAAGCGAAACTGAAAGAAAAAAAGTCTTCGGATGATGAAATTATTTTAGGGGACAAAGGTATAGGTCGATTATCAGCTCAAAGATTAAGCCGAATTTTATATGTCGAAACAACATCATTAAAAGATGAGTATATTAATATCGTTAAAATTGATTGGCATAACTTCATTCATCAACTTGATGAAGATGCTCCGGAGTTCTATTTCGAAAGAAACGGAGAAAAAACTTACACTAGGTTGTGGTTTTTGGGTACAAAAGAGAATCAGTTAGAATTTAGTACTTTTTTTGAATATAAAGTAAGGGAACAGGAAGATCTCTTTGGAAATATTACTAAGTTAGGCGACGGCAATTATATTGTAAAAGATGGTCTTCAAAGTGCGCTTAGTTTTCTTTATTCACCATTTGAGAAGGACAAAACAATTTTAGATCTCAAATTATTTTATAATAAAAATCCTATAAAACTTGATTTTAATTATGAAACTTTGAAAATCGCCGAATCAATTCATTCTTTTGATACGAACTTTGTTTTTGATGAAGACAATAAACCTGTTGATCTTCAAATTAAAATGAAAATGGAAATTCGACCATGGTTTATTGAACGTATTCATCTGACTGAAATAGGAAAAGTGCTAGGCCAAGATTATAAACTTAGTTCAGAGGGATATCAAAGTCTTTTAAACAAGTACGGGGAAAAGTTCCATAATTCCCTCAAGGAAGAAATTCTACTGAGTGACCTCTTAAAAAAATGGAAATTAGATAGCGGCTACTTAGCTAACATCCTTAAGATTGCTCCGTTAGAAGGAAAAATATTTTCTTTTAAACGTGACGCAAATCTAATGAAAACTGCTGTTAACTCTGCTATGGCAAACAATTATATCAGTAGCAAAACTATTGTTAATGATATACGTCCATTTCTTGAATCTAATAATGGCATAAAGCTCTATCGGAATAAATTTAGGGTGGGAACAATTGGGAATAAGGATAACGATTGGTTAAAATTGCAACAAAAGAGAACAAGTGGGCAGCAATTTTATCGTTTTGAATTAGGTAATGTTATTGGATATATCAAATTAAACGATTTCTATCAAGAATATATATATGAAACAAGTTCAAGAGAGCATCTTACCGATAACCCGTATGTGAAAGCTTTACAAGCAGTTCTAGAATATATTTTTGAAGCATTTTCTCCACGTTTTACTAAACGTGCTGTGGAAATATCAAAGGATGTATTAGATAGTGAAAATCTAATTCCCACTAATAATTCTCAAGAGATAAGAACGGAAGTTGTCAAATCGGAAGATATTCTCAAGGCAGCTAATGAAAATATAAAAGCTATTAAAAGGGCGTTTTCAGTAATAGATGAAAATATAAATCTAGATACTGAAGATCAGAAAGACATTATAAAAAAGGTATTGTCAGAATTAAAAAATGTAAGCAGTAGTTTTGAACAAAATATCGATGACACTCAACGCTCTTTTCAAAATGCACATAAGCTTTTGCAAGTAGCAGAGGCGGAACAGAAAAGAATTGAAGTAGAGGCTTATAACAACTACAAGCTAATGGCTAATGGTTTGGTAACAGAAGTAATCACTCACGAATTACATTCTCTACTTTCTCATGATGTATCAAAAGAAACTAATGAAAAGCATTTTGCGGCAGTAAAGGAATATCTTTTTGAAATGAAAGCTTACGATATTAATAAGGATCATCTTAGTCCATTAAATAAAAAATTCGAATCTCTTTTTCTAAAAATGAATGATTTGAACCGTTTCTATTCATTTCTTGAAAAAACTTTTCTTTACAAAGGTAACAGTCATGATTTCGAAAAAGTTAGTGTTGAGTCTTATCTTGCTGAAATTGCAAATCGTTTTGATTTCAGGTTGAAAAAGAATAAGGTCAATATTGATTACAGCTCAGTAGATCAGCTATGGGCTGTTCCTAAAGGATCTTTAACACATGTTTTTTATAATCTAATTGATAATGGTATATATTGGATTCAGGAAAGACAGAGAAGAGCCACGTATGATATGACATACCAGAATTCAGAACAAGATAAAATTGTAATTCGTGGAATAGATAAAAATACTATTCATTTTTACGATACCGGCACAGGAGTATTTGACAAATATGAGCACACCCTTTTTAACTCCCTTGAATCCGGCAAAGAAGATGGTAGAGGAATGGGACTCTACATTGTTAGAAATTTCTTAAGGTCTTTCGGTGGAGATATCGAGTTACTAGCTGATAGAAACAATCACAATCATAGATATATTTTTGAAATAAGAGTTAATAATAATGATTTAGATAACCATGACTAATTTACAAGAAATCATTACTTCTTTAGGAGCTAAATATGTCATTATTATTGAAAATGATCTTCATTTTGAAGAAGACAATAATAAGATTCTTGCGAAGTACATCACGTTCTCAGAATTTAGAAGAGGTCGTTTAGGAGAATCCCTTTCAAAATTAAATCTCACTATACAGTTTGCCAAACTAGAAGAATTTAGAGTAGGTTTTATGGCTCTCGAACATTCAGAACATCAAGAAGCTCTATTGCCAGATGACTTAAATGAATATTTAAAGATGATAAATGGAGTTGATCTTCTTACGCCTGAGTTAAATATAGCTATTGATGAATTGAAACAAGCAGAATTTGCCAATGAAGCTCTTCTCAGAAATGGAATATATAATTTTATAGATGATAGGTATAATACATTACTCACTGCATTAACTAATATTCAAGGCTTAGAAGTTACATTTTATCGTTCTATGCCAGTACCTGCAAATCTACAAATCTTTGAAGAAGAATTGGTTGATGGTATTTCAAAAACTAATAGTGTTTATTATTTGGCAATTGTTGATAAAATGCTTGGCACTGGTGCTGACGAATCCGGAAAACGATTTATACAACACGATTTAACACTAGTAAACAATAAAAACAACCTTAAAAGTCTTGCATTTTTATTTACTAGTCAGCCGAATGATAGTCAACCTTTAGATTTTAATAGTTATTTTATACGTGAAGTCGAAAAGGGAAACGCTGATGTTCTTGTAAATGTTGCAAAGTATTTAACAGACATTGCCTATGTGAGCTTATTCAAATCGTTTGCCGATGATTTTAATAAAAGTTCTCAGGATGCATTGAATATTGCACTTCGTAATCAACATAACGTTCGGCACATCATCAGCAAATCTATTAATGAGGGTATTTCTGCATTTGACAATTTAAAGCTTTGGTTTGAGTTAATTATGCAAAAGAAGTTTGACGATTTTCAATTAACAGAGATGCCATATTACAGCTCTTTTACTCGTTTTTTTGATATTGAAAAACTACAAAGTCATTCAGCTCTTAGTGAGTTAGGAGTTGAGATGGAACAATTGAATTCTTTTGAACTTTTTGATTACAGAGTTAATGAAAAAGGACTCCCAATTTTCCCAGGTGACATCTTTAAAAAAAATGGAAATTTTTACATTTTAGTAGGTCAAGTATGTGACCTTCTTATTCGTGATAGTGGCAGCCGGGGTGCTAAAATTGCCGAATTACTTAAAATTAATGTTGCTGCTTTTCCAGATGGTAAATCTGAAAAATTTTCAATTAATGTCGACGCTAATGGAACTAAAACTGTAAATATTCAACATTTTTTTGATGGTGAAAAATTTGCTGTGGCAAAAATAGATATTACTTCTAAAAATACTTATTTAGGAGATTTTAAGGCTATAGACTTATGTTCTTTTAATGTAGATGGAGTCTCAAGAGTTACAGTGTCAAACGCTGATCAATATTCACTGCTCCATTGGATAAATACGCATAAGCTTAATTATATAAAACAGTTACATAAATATTTTGATGAAAATAAAACACTTTTAATTGGAGCTAAAGAAATCATTGATCATGAAGTAAATATTTTTTCATCTACAGATATAGAGGAAGATGCTGATTTTTTAAATTTCGGTTTTTCTCGTGTAGGCAGATTAAAAGGAAGATTTTATGATTCACTATATCAACAAGTGCTTAATTATAAGGGACGTATAGATCTGAATTTAATTGATCAGGCTATTGAGACAAGTATTGAAATTGATCTGACTGTACGATACAATCATTCAGATATTGAGGAAACTGTATGTGTTAAGCTAACTAGAATTAAGTCTATTAAAGAATTTGTTGATTCAATCGAACTTTTGGGAAAATTAAGTAATCAATTCTCAAAAACGATTGATAATTACAAAAACTTTGAGATTGGCAAAAAAGAGCAGGAATATATTTTTTCAAAAGCTGACGAGGACGGTGAAAAATATTTACTTTTGCTACCACTAACTTACACGGGTAAGGATCAAAAATTAAAAAAATTATCTGACGTGTTTGTGAAATACCCAAGACTATTTGCTAATCAATTAGAAGACTATTCATTTGTTTATATTGATAATGGCGATGAGGGAAGGCTGAATGAAGAAAAACAGATAATGATTTCTGATATTAAAAGAGGACTTAAGTTTAAAGAAAACAATATAACATTAAAAATTGAGCATGGATCAATCAGAGCCGTTTCAGAATAACATTATCTATCCGATATTGTCACTATTCACTGGTGGAGGCTTTTTAGATCTTGGATTTATCAATCTTGGATTTGAAGTTGCTCAAGCTGTAGAAATTGAGCCAAATTTTATCAAATCGTATAATTTTGCTTTACATAATTATTTTTGTAAATCTACAAATCAATATATTGTTTCTTCAAAAATTAATCACTATCCAATCGAAAGATCAATTGATGTATCTAATGATTTAGAGCAAAAGAAATTGGTGATGAAACACGAAGGAATTTGTGGACTAATCGGAGGACCACCTTGTCAGGATTACTCAGTTGGAGGAAAAAATGCTGGAATAGAGGGAGATAAAGGAAAATTAATAAATAGTTATTTAACACTTGTAAAAAAGATAAAACCAAAATTTTTGTTTTTTGAAAATGTTGAGGGGCTATATAAAGTAAAAAGGCATCGTGCAGCCTTTGATAAATTTGTCGAAGCACTTGAAGATGCAGGTTATACAGTATTTCATGACATATTAAATGTTATCAATTATGGGCATCCTCAAGACAGACCTAGAATAGCATTAGTTGCATTTCGACGTGATATTATATCAAAGATTAAAAAGGCGGGTTATATAATTGAGAAAGATAATTCTTTACTTAAAGGGGATCGCAACGATAAATACGCTTTTAGATGGCCAAAACCGACTCATGAAAATGTAAAAAAAATGAACTGGCCAAAAAAAATGCCATTTGGGTCTGAAATTAATTTAAACAAGCCAATCGCAAATTATGAATTGTGTGTGGCTTCAGTTTTTGATGACTTAAATGATAGCTTTCCTAATCAAAATGAATTTTTTAATCCACGGTCATATCGATTTTTCGAAATAGCTGAAGGTGATACAAATAGAAAATCTTTTAAACGTTTGCATCGAATGAAATATAGTCCTACAGTTGCTTATGGGAACAACGAGGTGCATTTACATCCTACTAAGGCTAGAAGACTTAGTGTAAGAGAAGCCTTAAGACTGCAGACTGTCCCAGACACCTATGTTCTTCCTAAAGAGGTGCCCTTAACCCATAAATTTAAATTAATTAGTAATGGTGTTCCAACCGCAAAAGCAGAATTAATTGCAACAGAGATTAGAAGAACATTATTGATATATGATAATCTTACTAAATAGGTTCCTTTTATTTAATATGATTAAACTAAGATCTTAAGAACGTTTTTATATTCATAATTATAGATTAAATATTCATCGAGACTCTGGAATTGAATATTATTACTGTCAAAATTTTGAACATATTTTTCCTAAACTAAGATTTAAATAGTTGCTCCTTAAAATATAAATAATAGACTGATTAATACTATTTTAAATGTAATTTAGTTTGTTTTTTTTTGCAAGATTATGTATCTTAAACCTTTAAAACCTTGCAAATATGTTGGGAAAAAATC
>Ga0308157_10001275_pt1 | contig 55223 bp, 49 predicted proteins | sample PhyBR1_FD_201035 | JGI IMG/M metagenome (GOLD analysis project Ga0308157, IMG submission 201035) | Phyllosphere microbial communities from UC Gill Tract Community Farm, Albany, California, United States - DLSLB.R1 | ecosystem: Host-associated > Plants > Phyllosphere > Unclassified | place: USA...
AGGAGTCAAGATTTTGGTTTATCTTTTTGCCAACAGGGCAGGCAGGGTTAGGGTCATTCTTGGAATAGCCAAGAGTCACTTCCTCAAATGTCATCTTAAAGATATCCTCGAGCGTAATGTCTTTTGCCCGGTCAGAGAGCCTTGTTCCGCCATATTTCCCCTCACGGCATTCTACCATGTTGAATTTTTTCAGGTTGGCGATCTCTTTACGAACCAGAACAGGGTTAATATTCATACTGCCTGCAATGAATTCTGAGGAGAGGAATTCCTCCGGGAATTTGTACAGGAGCGTCAGTATATGGAGCGTTATGGCAAATTTGCCTGATATCATAGCAATTGAAATATGGAACGAATGTATAAAAGTTTTTGAAACAGCCATAATTTTTATTACTATTTTATTATGTGGGGATGTATATGAGCACTAAATTTGCGGTGATTAACCCTCCATCTCTTAAATGGACAGCATTATCCTGATATTTTTATGCCTGCTGGCCGGAATGGCATTGCGCCGGACAAAAATTGCCCCGCCCAATGCCCATACGGTACTCAACCAGTTTGTCATATACATATCGCTTCCCGGGCTTGCCTTATATTACCTTCCTAAGATTGCCGTGGGTGCGCATTTATTGCTTCCGCTTGGTGTTGCCTGGATAGGATTTGGTTTATCCTGGGGATTTTTCGCGCTGTTAGGGAAATGGCTGGGATGGCCCAAAAGGATCATCGGCTGCCTGGTGCTTACGGGAGGACTTGGCAATACGGCATTTGTGGGTTTTCCGGTAATTGAAGCACTGTTCGGTAAGAAAGGCCTTGAAACAGCTATTATTGTAGACCAGCCCGGTACATTTGTAGTGCTTTCTACATTAGGTATCATGGTGGCTGCCATGTATTCGAAAGGTGGTGCCGGTACTTCCGGACTTTTACGGAAGATAGTAGTGTTTCCGCCGTTTATTGCTTTTACTATAGGGCTTTTTATGAACCTGGCACAGTACGATTTTCATGAAATACTGCAACCGGTGTTCCAAAGGCTCGGCAATACGGTAACACCTGTGGCACTCGTTGCTGTAGGAATGCAGTTGCAGCTGCAGCGTAAAAGCAGGCACTGGGGATTCCTGGCACTGGGCCTTGGCTTTAAGCTCCTGCTTACCCCGCTGTTCTTTTTTATACTATACAAACTCATTATAGGCGCAGATAGCCCTGCTGTTAACGTTTGTATTATGGAAGCTGCCATGGCTCCCATGATTACAGCAGCAATACTGGCCTCAACATACGGACTCAAACCAAAGCTTGCCGGCATGATGATAGGGGTGGGGATACCCTTGTCATTCCTGACAATTGCCTTTTGGTATTGGCTTTTGCTTACTTTTTAAATTGATTTATGAAACACACAGAAACTGTCATCATAGATGACCAACATAAAGAAGTTGTACAGAAAACAGCTTATTCCATATTATTTTCTATTGCTTTCGCACATTTACTAAACGATTTATTGCAGGCCGTAATACCGGCTTCGTATCCTATATTGAAAGAGCAATACGGCCTGAGTTTTACACAGGTAGGGCTGATTACGTTTTCTTACCAGATGGCGGCATCCATCCTGCAGCCGTTTGTTGGTTTCTATACCGATAAGAAGCCAAAGCCGTATTCCAAGATCTATGCGATGCTGTTCTCATTGTCAGGTATTATTATGCTGTCGTATGCCAATTCTTTCGCGCTGATTTTATTGTCGGTGGTGTTGGTAGGTATCGGATCTTCCATATTCCATCCCGAAGCATCGCGGGTTTCGTATCTCGCATCAGGCGGTAAGCGTGGACTTGCGCAGTCGATTTTCCAGATCGGTGGCAATACCGGTACTGCTATAAGTCCATTGCTTATTGCCTGGATCGTGGTACCGAACGGGCAGCGCTATATAATTTATTTTGCTATTGTAGCTATCATAGCCATTACGGTGCTATACCGTATAGGGCGCTGGTACCATGACCACCTGAACCTTAACGGAAAGAAAAAAGTATCCATCGCAGACCTGCCTAACCTTACCCCAAGACAGGTTACCGTATCGGTAGTTATATTACTTGTCCTTATTTTCAGCAAGTACTTTTACTTTGCCGGCATCACCAGCTATTTCACTTTTTTCCTGATCGAAAAATTCCACCTTTCGGTACAGGATGCGCAATTCCACCTGTTCCTCTTCCTGCTTTCGGTAGCTATAGGTACATTGCTTGGTGGCCCGCTTGGCGATAAATTTGGGCGTAAGTATGTAATATGGTTTTCTGTGCTGGGAGCCGCCCCGTTTGCAATGCTTATGCCGTATGCCAACCTCTTCTGGACAGGTGTGCTGTCAGTTGTAATAGGGACAATAATATCATCGGCATTTCCTGCCATACTGGTATATGCCCAGGAGCTCCTGCCCAAAAGGCTCGGGATGATATCCGGGCTTTTCTATGGTTTTGCTTTTGGTATGGGAGGTCTTGGTTCCGCTGTGCTGGGTTATGTGGCAGACCATACCAGTATTACGTTTGTTTACCATATATGCGCCTATTTGCCCCTGATCGGGATTATCGCCTATTTCCTTCCGAACCTTAAAAAGAAGAAAAAATAAACAGAGATTAACATTTCTTTAACTTTTTTTACGCATATTTGGATTTTTAAACCTAACTATGTAACAATCAGGATTACGAAGGCCTAAATGAGGGAATACGGCCATTGCTTCCTATAATCAAGTTTGAGAATATGAGTTCTTACCGTACTTCCTCTGTCATCGACAGTACAATTCTGTATGATGTAGTTTTATTACTTACCAGGATAACCATTTCATGCATGCTCATGACGCATGGCTTAATGAAGCTCACGGCACTATTGGGTGATGAGCCGGTAAAGTTTGCCGATCCCATTGGTGTTGGCGCAGTACCTTCACTAATACTCGCCATTTTTGCCGAAGTTGTTTGCCCGTTTCTTATTATCCTTGGGGTTGCCACACGCTTTGCCACAATCCCTGTTATCGTTACCATGCTGGTAGCAGTATTTAATATACACAGCGCCGATACTTTCGATGTAAAAGAACTCCCGATGCTGTATTTCGTATCCTTCATGATTTTCTTTGCCACGGGAGCAGGAAAATTCTCGGTAGATTACCTTATCAAAAGCCGGAAAAGGTCGGTGAATTATTAAAAGCATAACCTGAAATTATAGTACTTTTGAACCATAGTACTGTAATTTATGGAAAGCATATCACAAGATAATATCCTTGCCCTGCAAAACATTGTAGGCTCTCAATTTCTTTTCCTGGACGAAGAAACCCGCCACCACTATGGCCATGATGAAACGGAAGATTATAACTTCCCGCCTTCTGTGGTGGTAAAACCCGGTACACCCCAAGAAATAGCAGCCATTATGAAACTGGCGAACGAATATAAAATTCCGGTTGTGCCTATTGGCGGAAGAACGGGGCTAAGCGGTGGCGCACTAAGCATACAGGGCGGAATCGGGCTTTCCATGGAGCGCTTTAACAAAATTGAGATCGATGAAAAAAACCTCCAGGCTGTTGTTGAACCGGCTGTAATTACACAGGCTTTTCGTGAAGCAGCGTTCGAAAAAGGGCTTTTCTACCCGCCTGATCCTAGCAGCCAGGGGAGCTGTACCATTGGAGGTAATGTAGCCGAGAACGCGGGTGGCGCAAGGGCACTTAAGTATGGCGTGACCAAAGATTACGTACTTAACCTTGAAGTTGTATTGCCTAATGGTGATATCATCTGGACGGGAGCCAATACCCTGAAAAATTCAACAGGATACAATCTTACCCAACTTATGGTGGGCAGCGAAGGAACGCTTGGGATTATTACAAAGATTGTGATGAAGCTGCTTCCGAAAAACAACCACAATATATTGATGCTGGTGCCATTCTTTAAATCGGCACAGGCTTGTGAAGCCGTTGCAGAAATTTTCAGGGCAGGCATCGTGCCGAGCGCCCTGGAGTTTATGGAGCGGGATGCGATCGACTGGACACTGAAATTTGTTGACGGCGTGAGCCTTGATATTAAACCGGAAGTAGAAGCCCATTTGCTTATTGAGGTAGATGGTAATTACCCCGATGTACTTTTCGCGGAAGCCGAAAAAATAATGGGGGTGCTGGAGCAATTCGAGATTGATGAGATACTGTTTGCCGATACCGAAGACCAGAAGAACGCGCTCTGGAAAATGCGACGTGCTGTAGGTGAGGCTGTAAAATCAAACTCTGTATATAAGGAAGAAGATACCGTAGTACCGCGTTACGAACTGCCAACATTGCTGGCAGGTATTAAGGCAACGGGTAAAAAATATGGCTTCCAGTCGGTTTGCTACGGCCATGCGGGCGATGGCAATCTTCACGTGAATATCATTAAAGGTAATATGACTGACGAGAACTGGAAGACTGAAGTGCCAAAAGGTATCCGTGAGATATTTGAACTTACGGTGTCGCTAAAAGGTACGCTTTCGGGGGAGCACGGTATCGGTTACGTGCAGAAAAACTACATGGATATTGCTTTTGGAAATGCACAGCTGCAGTTGATGAAAGGCATCAAGCAGCTTTTTGATCCCAATAATATCCTCAATCCGGGAAAAGTGCTTCCGGATAACTTATAATATACGGCAAGTATCGTATTGCTGTATTTTTCACCACGGTCTATTTTTGGCTATTATAAACCAAATAAAATATACCATGATGAAAAAACTATTTTTTGCAGTTACCCTTACAGCCATTGCATTTTCTTCTAATGCACAAGATACGCATTTCGGTGTAAAGGCGGGTGTTGATTTTGCTTCGGTAAAAGTAAAATGGACCAACCCTGTAACAGGTAACAGCGAGACGACTTCCGCTTCAGAAACTGGGTTCTTTGTGGGCGGTTTCGTAGAGCTTGGACTTACGGAAAGTTTCGCCGTACAGCCGGAAGTGCTTTATGTTGCCATTAAAGATTCGAATATGCTGAACATTCCTGTGCTGGGCAAATACAGTTTTGGGGCAATCAGTATTATGGCAGGTCCGGGCTTCTCTTATCTTATGGATGCTGAAGAGGACAAATTCAAGGTGAATATCGATCTTGGCGCTTCGTATGACATTACTGAAGACATCGATGCGTCAGCACGTTATTCTATTGGAATGGGAGATGTATCGGTAAGCGGACTTTTTGTTGGGGTGGGGTATAAATTTTAGTATATATCCAATTAGTTTTGTGTTAGTACCGTCCGGATTTGCCGTCCGGTATTTTTTTATTTTACATTGTGTTGGTAAAGAGCATGTTGGTTAAAATTAACAGTTTTGGCACGCCATTTGTTTTTGGTAATTTACGAATTCGTAATTTATTAAGTAAAAAAATATATTTTTGCCCAACCTAACATAAATACAAATGAAAAGAATTACTTTACTATGCTTCCTTTTGATAAGCTGCTTTGCTGCAAACGCACAAAGGATGCAAACCGGAAACCTTACTGTTTTCTCTGAAGACGGAACCCGCTTTTATCTGGAACTTAATGGCGAGCGCTATAACGACGAAGCTATGACCAATGTTCGTATAGAGGAGTTGCCTAACCCTTATTACAGCTGTAAGATTGTTTTTGAAAATACCAAGATACCATCTATCACCAAGAAGACCCTGGATATTGAAAATATGGACGGGCAGCTGGAAGATGTTACGTATCGCATCAAAAACAAAAGGGGTAAACGCACACTACAATATTATTCTTCTATCCCGGCAGAACAGAATATGAGGCGCCCGGCCAATACACCTGTATATCAGTACGGAAGGCCACGGGAGATGTACGTAGACCGCAATGGTGCTATGGTGACCCAAACGGTAACGACCCAACAAAACAATGGTTTTGGAATGAACGTGAATATGGGAGGTGTTAACATGAATATGTCTGTTCCGCGTAGTGGCGGCGCTACAACTACTACCACCACTACAACTACTACGCAGGGAGGTGGTTACGGTCAGGGTGGTTATAATAACAACGGTAATTATAACAATGGCCATAATAATAATGGCGGACATCACAATGGTAATAACCAGGGTGGTAACTGGAACAACAACAATAATAATAACAACAATAACGGATCGAGGCCATGCCGCAATGCTATGGGCAACGCCGATTTTGAAGAAGCCAGGAAAGCAATAAAAGATGGTAACTTTGATGATACAAGAATAGCTATCGCGCAACAGATCATGATGACGAACTGCCTGTCTTCAAATCAGATATCTGAAGTGCTTAAGCTGATTAACTTTGAAGACAGCAGGCTGCAGCTTGCCAAGTATGCTTACGATTACTGTACAGATAAAAGCAACTACTTTAAACTGGGCAGCGTATTTAATTTTGATAGCAGCAAAGCAGAACTTAGTGAGTTTGTAAAATCACAACGATAGTTTCAGCAGTGTTGAGCCTGTAAACAAAAGAGCCGTAGTATTTACTATGGCTCTTTTGTTTACAGGCATTTACTGAATTGTGTATTAGCCGATGCGCGCCTGTTCTTTAGCAAGGGTTTTAGAGGCTACTTTGCCAATGCTCAATCCCTGTACTATAATAGAGAATACAACTACAAAATAGGTAATTGCGAGGATAACACTTTTATACGGGCCTTCGTTTATAGAAAGTGCCAATGCAATGGATACACCACCCCTGAGGCCGCCCCATACCAGTATTTTAATGGTTCCCTTGCTGAATTTCTCACGGAAGCGGATAAACTTTGTCGGCAGCCATATTGAGATGAAACGGGCAATAAGGACAAGGAAGATACAGGCTATTCCCGGCACCCAGTAGTTATTGAGGTCTTTGATAAGAAGAAGGTCGAAGCCAATGAAAAGGAATAGTATGGCATTGAGAATCTCATCGTTCAGTTCCCAGAATTTGTCAAGGTAATCTTTGGTAACGGGCGACATCGCAAAGCGTTTCTTGAAATTACCAATAATAAGCCCGGCAAATACCATGGTGAGCGGGCCTGAAATATGCAGTGCCGAAGCGATAAGGTAACCACCCATTACTACAGAAAGCGTAATAAGTACCGATACTTTGTAATCGTCTATCCTGCGCATGGCGCGTGCCGCCGTAACGCCAAGCGCTACACCAAGTATAAAACCCCCGCCGGCTTCTTTGAGCAACAGCCAAAGGATGTTGAGGGGCGTGAGATCTTCTGCTGTGCCCTGTGCAAGTTGCAGGATTACCGCAAAGACCACAACCGCCACGCCATCATTAAAAAGGGATTCGCCGGCAATTTTAGTCTCCAGGCTTTTTCGCACGTTGGCATTTTTTAAAATGCTGAGCACGGCAACGGGGTCGGTCGGAGAGATCAGCGCCCCGAAAAGAAGGCAGTATATATAAGGTATTTCAAGCCCTTCAATAGGAATGTAGTAAACAAGGGTACCCACCGCGAAGGTGGATATGATAACGCTGACAGTGGAAAACACTACAATAGGTGTACGCTGTTCTCTAAGGTCTTTAAGGTTGATATGTACGGCACCTGCGAAGAGCAGGAAGTTCAGCATAGCGCCCATTAAAAGCTCGGTAAAATCAAACTGGGCGATAAGTGAGGTGATGCGGCTTAACGCGTGAGGAAAAACATTTCCGAAAAACACGAGAAAAATAGAAACGGCCATCGCGATGACCATAACCCCGATGGTGGAGGGCAGCTTAAGAAAGCGTACATTGAGGTAAGCAAAAAAAGAGGCCAGCACAATAAGCACTGAAAGGGAGTAATACAATTCCATTGGCGTATACGTAGTAAGGATTAATGTCGAATTTTACAAACATAGCGAAAAAAAGCCCTTTTTCAAAGAAAACCCGTACAGCACAAGCCCAAATGGAGTGATGTTTAACGTTAGTTCGGCAGTTTGGTAAAGCTTCGTGTATTTGCAATAAGGCCAAGGACCAACATGAGTATAAGGGTGCTTTTCATAAGCATAAAAAGAATACTGCCAGCGTCTGACAGGCCGGAAAAGTCGAAGACAAGCCATGTAGTGCAGGCAAGGATGCCAATGGCGCAAAGGATGAAAAAGAATAGTTTCATGGCAAAGGAATTAGATGTGGATAAAACCGGACGGTAGATATTTAGTAGTGGCAATCGTGCCGGGGAGGTAAAGTCCGGGTCGTGTTGGTGCGGCATCCCGACGGGCGGTTTTGCCTAATCTGCCATGATGATGGGAAATTAATGTTGTAAAGATAGGCTATTTTAAACAAGATCTATTATGTAATCATGTATATAATGTTATATAATCATGAAAATGAATTATTTACGTGATTTATGCTGTAGCCTGTGAAAAAAAACTGCTTTAAGGGGAAATTCCGTAATTTAGGCACAAATTACAGCCAATGGCACAACCGATAATAGACATAAAAGGCATAACACGCGATTTCCAGATGGGAAATGAGATCGTGAATGTGCTTAAAGGTATCGACCTGCAAATAAATAAAGGTGAATATGTAGCGCTGATGGGGCCTTCGGGTTCCGGTAAAAGTACGCTGATGAACATACTGGGCTGCCTCGACACACCCACATCGGGTATGTATGTGCTGAACGGCAAACCCGTGAGCATGATGGGCGACAACGAACTTGCCGGTATACGCAACAAAGAAATAGGTTTTGTATTCCAGACCTTCAACCTGCTGCCGCGTACTACTGCGCTCGATAACGTTGCCCTTCCTATGGTGTATGCCGGGCATAACAAAACCGACCGCCATGAACGCGCTAAAAAAGTATTGACCCAGGTGGGCTTGCATGACCGTATGGACCATAAGCCGAACCAGCTTTCAGGAGGGCAGCGCCAAAGGGTTGCCGTGGCAAGGGCTTTGGTAAACCATCCTTCCATTATCCTGGCGGATGAGCCTACGGGTAACCTGGACAGCAAGACCTCATTAGAGATCATGGGGCTTTTCAATGAGATACATTCCAACGGCAATACCGTGATACTTGTAACCCACGAAGAAGATATTGCTGCCTACGCGCACCGCGTGATCCGCCTTCGTGACGGGGTTATCGAGAGTGACAATGTAAATCCTAATCCGCATAAATAAGCCCCCTAACCCCCAAAGGGGGGGATTGATATCGGGAATAATAATATTAATTTTAAACGACCCCATATTCGCAGGAGTGAGCAGCTCCCTCTCCTTTGGAGAGGGCGGGGGGTGAGGCGACATGAAAGTATATACCAAAACAGGAGATAAAGGCACTACCGCGCTTTTTGGCGGTACGAGGGTTCCGAAGCATCATATCCGTATTGAGAGCTACGGTACAGTAGACGAACTTAATTCGTACATTGGCCTGATACGCGACCAGGATATTAACCCCGATTACAGGAAAATATTGGAGCGCGTGCAGGACAGGCTCTTTACCGTAGGTGCCATATTGGCAACACCGCCCGAAAAGGAAGTATTGAAAAATGGCAAAGAACGCCTGAACATCCTTAAAATTTCGGAAGCGGATATTGAATTGCTTGAAAACGAGATCGACACGATGGAATCGGCACTGCCGCCCATGACACATTTTGTGCTTCCGGGAGGGCATACAACGGTGTCATACTGTCATATTGCACGTTGCGTATGCCGTCGTGCAGAACGCCTTTCGGTACATTTGCATGAACTGGAGCCTACGGATGAACGTGTTTTAAAGTATCTGAACCGACTTTCTGACTACCTTTTTGTATTGGCACGAAAGTTGTCGAATGACCTGAAGGCTGACGAAGTGAAGTGGATACCGGAGAAGTATTAGTTCCAGTCGCAGTGTTCAGTCACAGTCGCCCCGGAGTCGCAATATTTACAGTGCACAGAATGTAAACCGGGACCGGGACTATAAACTGAAAACACGTTCTTAATTTTTTAATTAAAATAAAATACTTTTTACTTGACTATTTAAGTTTAAAATTTATTTTTGCATAAACTTTAATCTTTTAGAAGATGTATTGGACATTAGAATTAGCATCTTATTTAAGTGATGCACCGTGGCCGGCTACAAAAGATGAGCTTATTGATTACGCCATCAGGACAGGAGCCCCCCTTGAAGTTGTAGAAAACCTTCAATCTATCGAAGACGAAGGAGAGATCTACGAATCAATGGAGGAAATATGGCCGGATTATCCTACGGACGAAGATTATCTCTGGAACGAGGATGAGTACTAGCAGAAAATAAAGGTCAATTGAAAAGTCTCTTTCAGGAGGCTTTTTTTTTGGTTAAATTTGCAGGCTAACAGGATTGAATATAAGTAATTACAGATATAATGAGTTTAATAAACAGCATACTTAAAGCCTTCGTTGGCGATAAGTCGCAAAAAGACATTAAGGCCATACAGCCGATCATTACCAAGATCAGGTCGTTTGAGGGCCCTCTTTCCCAGCTTTCGCATGACGAGCTAAGGGCAAAGACGATCTATTTTAAGGATACTATCCAAAAGGCCCGTGCCGATAAAGATGCCAAAATCGCATCGTATCTGCAGGAGGTAGAAAAAACAGAAGATATCGATGCACGTGAGGATATCTATGCTTCTATTGATGCTTTGCAGAAAGAAGCGTATGATATTACCGAGAAAGTATTGATGGATATCCTTCCGGAGGCTTTTGCAGTTGTAAAAGAAACAGCCCGCCGCTTTAAGGAGAATACATCCATAACCGTAACGGCCACGCCGCAGGACAGGGAATTTTCGGCTGCAAAGCCCTACATTACCCTTGAGGGCGACAATGCTATATGGGCGAACTCATGGAATGCGGCAGGTAAGGAAATTACCTGGGATATGATCCATTACGATGTGCAGCTGATAGGCGGTATCGTACTCCACCAGGGTAAGATATCCGAGATGCAGACGGGTGAAGGTAAGACCCTTGTGGCTACACTGCCTTTGTACCTTAACGCGCTTACCGGAAAAGGAGTACACCTTGTAACGGTGAACGACTACCTTGCACGACGCGACAGCACCTGGAAAGCGCCATTGTTCGAATTCCACGGACTGACTGTTGACTGTATCGACAACCACCAGCCTAACTCAGAAGGACGCCGCAAGGCTTATGCCGCCGATATTACCTATGGTACCAATAACGAATTTGGTTTTGACTACCTTAGGGATAATATGGCGCATGCACCGTCTGACCTTGTTCAGCGCAAGCACAATTATGCGATTGTCGATGAGGTGGATTCCGTATTGATCGATGATGCCCGTACGCCGCTTATTATTTCCGGCCCGGTACCACAAGGCGACCGCCACGAGTTTAACGAGCTTAAACCGAAAGTGGACCACCTTGTAAACCTGCAAAGGACATTGCTTAACGGTGTATTGGCTGAAGCTAAAAAACTTATCCGCGAAGGCAAGAGCAAAGAAGGGGGCTTTCTCCTGCTTAGGGTACACCGCGGACTTCCAAAGAACAAAGCGCTTATCAAATTCCTTAGTGAGGAAGGTGTAAAGCAGTTGCTGCAGAAAACGGAAAACCAGTACATGCAGGACAATAACCGCGATATGCACAAGATCGATGAGGCATTGTACTTTGTAATTGAAGAGAAAAATAACCAGGTAGAGCTTACTGACAACGGTATTAAGTTCCTTTCTCAGGATACGGATGAAAGTTTCTTCGTCCTTCCGGATATCGGTACTGAAATTGCCAATATCGAAAAGAAAAACCTTGCTAAAGAAGAAGAAGCTGAAGAAAAAGATACGCTGTTTAAAGACTTCTCTGTAAAGAGCGAGCGTATCCACACCCTTACACAGCTATTGAAGGCGTACACGCTATTCGAAAAAGATATTGAATACGTGATCATGGACAACAAGATCATGATCGTAGACGAGCAGACCGGCCGTATTATGGATGGGCGCCGTTACTCCGATGGCCTTCACCAGGCTATTGAGGCCAAAGAGAATGTGAAGATCGAGGCCGCTACACAAACTTTTGCAACTATTACCCTGCAAAACTACTTCAGGATGTACAGCAAGCTTGCCGGTATGACCGGTACTGCCGTAACCGAAGCAGGCGAATTCTGGGAAATATACAAATTGGATGTTGTGGAGATTCCTACAAACAGGGGTATTTCCCGTAAAGACCACAACGACCTTATTTATCGCACTATGCGCGAGAAGTTCAATGCCGTAATCGAAGATGTTACAGAACTTTCCGCAGCCGGAAGGCCGGTACTTATCGGTACTACATCGGTAGAGATATCGGAGCTATTGAGCCGTATGCTTAAGATGAGGAATGTGCCACACAACGTACTGAACGCGAAACTACACAAAAAAGAAGCTGAAATCGTTGCAGAAGCCGGTAAGCCTGGCGTTGTAACCATTGCTACCAACATGGCAGGCCGTGGTACCGACATCAAGCTTACGCCTGAAGTTAAGGCTGCCGGTGGTTTGGCAATTATCGGTACGGAGCGTCACGATTCCAGGCGTGTGGACAGGCAGCTGCGAGGCCGTGCCGGTCGTCAGGGAGATCCGGGAAGCTCACAGTTCTATGTTTCGCTTGAGGATAACCTTATGCGTCTCTTCGGATCTGAAAGGGTGGCGAAGATCATGGATCGTATGGGGCTTAAGGAAGGTGAGGTTATCCAGCACTCGATGATGACCAAATCGATAGAGCGTGCGCAGAAAAAAGTGGAAGAAAACAACTTTGGTGTACGTAAGCGCCTTCTTGAATATGATGACGTAATGAACTCACAACGTGAGGTGGTATACAAGCGCAGAAGGCACGCCCTTGAAGGTGAGCGCCTGAAGGTGGATATTGCCAACATGATGTATGATACAGCCGAGGTTATTGCTGAAAGTAACAAAGCAACAACCGACTTTAAGAACTTTGAGTTCGAACTGATCCGTACGTTCTCTATCAGCTCGCCGGTTAGTGAAAGTGATTTTGCCAAACTTACCGAAAGGGAACTTGCAGGTAAGGTTTACAAAGCGGTTATTGAGGCATATGCCGAAAAAACGGAGCGTAATGCTGCGGAGGCTTTTCTTGTAATAAAGAACGTGTACGAGAACAATAATGGCCAATATGAGCGTATCGTGGTGCCGTTTACCGATGGTATCAAGACGCTGAACGTGGTAACTAATCTTGACAAAGCGTATGAAAGTGGTGGTAAAACGCTTATCACCGACTTTGAAAAGAACATTACCCTTGCTATTGTAGACGAAGCGTGGAAAAAACACCTTCGTAAGATGGACGAGTTGAAACAGTCGGTACAGTTGGCGGTTCATGAGCAGAAAGACCCGCTTCTAATCTATAAATTCGAGGCATTCAACCTATTCAAAAAGACAATTGACGGTATTAATAAAGAAGTGATTTCATTCCTTTTCAAAGGAGACCTTCCTTCGCAAAACCCGAACAATATCCAGGAAGCAAGACAGCAACCGGCCCAAAGGCAGGAAAAACTGACTGAAACCAAGGATGAGGTAATGAATACCGACGAGATGGCGGCAAAAGCCCGTGAGGTTTCCGAACAATCACAGCAACGTCAACCGGTAACCGAAACCGTTGTGAGGGATGCGCCAAAGATCAACCGCAACGACAACGTGACCATTAAACACGTAATGAGTGGCAAGACCGAAACGATGAAATTTAAGAAAGCTGAGGGCCTTTTGGCAACCGGTGAGTGGATCATCACACACGAATAATCATAATTGTTTGTTTATACCCAAATCCCTGAAGCTACTGCTTTGGGGATTTTTTGTTTCCATTTCGATTGGTGGAGAAATCTCTATCCATGTGAAGTTTACATTCCCTAACTCCGCCACATTATATCTGGAATGGAATTTGTATATCTTTGATGAAATTTAAAATAATTACAATGAAATCCATTATAACGGCAATCCTTCTTTTTGTTTCTCTTGCTATGGCAGCGCAGGATAAAAAATCGCTTGAGGCGCGTGCCAACCTGCTCCATGATTATACGGTAACCGAACAATACGAGAAGCTGCTGGATATAACCTATCCAAAACTTTTTGATTTGCTTCCGCGCGAAAAAATGGTGGAAGTGCTGAAACGTATGGCAAAAGGGGATGGCTTTTCGATAAAGATTGCAAATACACCACCCAATTTTAAGTTTGGTGAAATAAAGAAAATAGATGGCGGAAGCTATAGCGTGGTTACATACGATCTCATTATGAAAATGACATTCGAGCAGAAAATGACGGCAGAGGAAGCTGATATGATGGTTAAATCTTTTAAATCGAACCTAAAGACCGATGAGGTGCTGTTTGATGCCCAGGGTAATGTATTTACCATTAAAAAGAGATCTCAGGCGGTGGCAGTTGCGGATAAGCTGACCCATAACCTTTGGATGTTCATTAACAACAGCGACGGCCCGATAAAAGAGAAATTGCTCAGCGATAAAGTGATTAAAGAACTCAACATATAAATAAAAGCCACCAAATAGGTGGCTTTTATTTTATCCCATGGGAGGGTTGGGGTCGGTACCTCTCGGGTACGTTCTTTCTTCCTGTATGGTGCCATCCATTTTATGGATAATCACCGAGCTCTGTGAATGGTTTTTTGCGATAGCAATGGTGCGGTCTACTACTTCCTGTTTACTGTCTCCTGTAACAGATGCGCGGCCTGCATTTTCCATCATACCCTTCCATCCGCTACTGCCATTCCGTGTCACATGATATACTCTTCTTTCCATGATAGTAATTGTTTAGTTTGCAGAGGCTAAGGTATCGCAACAGGCAATCTAAACATCATAAAAAATTACTAATTAACTTTCGTTTTTAAAAATTTAAGGTAATGTTAAAATTCTTAAATTATCCTTAAATGTATTAAATTATTCATAATAAATTAAGTTAAATTTTGAGATGTGTGTTTTTTGAATGTAATTTTACGCTATCAAAAGTAACATTAAAATATTCAAAACGACCATGAAAAAAATCAGTTTAGTATTAGGAACAGTGCTTGTAGCCGCAGGTGCAGTATCTTGTAAAGATGAAGCGAAGCAAACCGCTGAGCACAATGTTGATCATTATGTAGTATTTGTAGACTCTGTAAATGGCCTTGATGCTGCAGAAAGAGCTGCAAACTGGGCTGCTATAGACGCAGAGCACCAGGCAAGGGTGTCAGAAGCTGAATCTGCACTGACTACGCTGGAAAACGATGAGGCTACAGCGAAAAAAATCGAAGAAAGCAAGTCTAAGTACGCAGGCGTAAAAACACAGGCTGAAAGCGAGGCTAAAGCTAAGGCAGATGCCGCTGCGGCAGCTACTGCGGGAAATCCGATGGCTGATAAATTCTTTGGAGCCGGTAATGTTGTAGGTAACGATATGACATTCTCGTGGGTAAACAAAGACAACATCCTTAGCGTATACCAAAAATTCTATGAAACTTTCGATGCTGAGAAAGACGAGTACTCAAGGCAGGATCTTGATAAGGTGAAAGCTTGGTATGAGGCGCTTGACGCAAGGAAAAATACTGTAGAGAAAGAAGGCCTTTCTTCTGAAGACAACAGGAAGATTGCAGGGGTTAAACTTAAGTTCGCGCCTAAATTCCGTTGGGAGCGCATGACAGCTAAAGGCGAAGAGAATAAAGATGCCAAGGATAAAGCCAACTAAGAATAGATAAGGTTTTTTATTATAAATTGTGTGGGAAGGTACGTTTCGGCGTACCTTCTTTTTTTTATTAGAGGTTTGCCGATTTATCAGTTAACCTAACAGGCCATATCCGTTGCGCAAACCCAGCAGCGCATCCCTGAAAAAAGATTTTGAAGGGCGTACCAAAAAATGCTGCTGCACCTGTTCTCTTCGGAAGAACACAAGACCAAGATGATAGGCATCTACGGTAACGGTAACTTTAGGATGCTGTTGTACTGCCTGCCATGCGGCTTCCAGTTGTGGAGTTGCGTGGATATTGGGAATAATACACACGGTATCATTGTTACTGTTTGAAACAACTTTTTCAAAAGAAGCCAACAGGGCTTCTTTTTCGTTATCGGCTACTACTGCGAAATCTGTTCCGCCCGGGATAGGCGCCATGGGAGAGAAAAACCACAGCTTTATCTTATTTTCTTCTCCGGCGTAGCGTAAGATATCTGTAATGGCATCGGCTTCACTACCCATCACAAATGATTTTGCCGGCCTGATGTAATTAAAGACCCTGTACAATACCTCTGCAGCAGGATAGCGCAACTGCATATTTTGTGAACGATGCTCTTTCGCGGAGAGCCTCGGGCCCCTGGCGTAAAAAGCTTTGCTCACAAACCGGAACATAAATGGGGAATGGATGCCGTGATCGTTATCCGATTTCCAGAGAAAAGATGTGTAAGACAGTGTGCCCATTTTTTAGTTTCCGGTAGCAGTCTCAGTTTCCGGTGCGTGCCTAGTGACTGCGACTGAAAACTGCGACTGAAAATTATTCCTCCATTTTCGCGCTAAGCTCAAACCAGCGTTCGGTTTTTACTTCTATATTTTTTAGTATGGTTTCCAGTTCCGCGGCTTTTTTTGCGATATCGGTATCGGGAACAGACCCGTCTGAAAACTGCTTTTCAATGTCAATCTTTGCGCGTTCCAGGTCTTTTATCTCTTTTTCCAGTTTTTGGAATTCCTTCTGCTCGTTAAAGGTGAGTCCGGCTTTTACATTGTTCTGCTTCCAGTTCTTTTTCGCGTTGTCGCCTACAGACTTCAATTCTTCTTTAGCAGGTTCAGAACTGTCTTCATAAGCACGGAAATCGCTGTAATTGCCCGGGAAATCTTCTATGGCTCCTTCCCCTCGGAAAACGAACAGGTGGTCTACGATCTTATCCATAAAGTACCTGTCGTGCGATACTACCAACAGGCATCCCGGATAATCCAGCAGGAAACTTTCCAGTACATTTAACGTTACAATGTCAAGGTCATTCGTAGGCTCATCCAGTATAAGGAAATTAGGGTTCTGGATCAGTACGGTACACAGGTAAAGGCGTTTCAATTCTCCACCACTCAGTTTTTCGACAAAATCATATTGTTTTTTGCGGTCAAAAAGAAAACGCTCGAGCAATTGCGCTGCCGATATAATCCTTCCTTTCGCTAAGGGTATATATTCCCCGAACTCTTTAATGATGTCGATAACCTTTTGTTCCGGTTTAGGATTAATGCCGCTCTGGGTATAATAGCCCAGCTTTATGGTGTCGCCCACTACCACTTTGCCGCTATCGGGCGGAAGGGTTTGGGTAATGATATTCAGGAATGTTGACTTTCCGGTTCCGTTCTTGCCGATGATCCCGATACGTTCCCCTTTTTTAAAGTTGAAGCTGAAATTATCGAGTATCGTTTTATCCTTAAATTTCTTTGATATGTTGTGCAGCTCCACAATCTTGCTCCCCATACGCTCCATATTGATCTCCAGTTCTACCTGGTGTTCCTTCCGGCGACTGTGGGCTTTTTCCTGTATTACATAAAAGTCATCCTGCCTCGATTTCGATTTGGTGGTACGAGCCTTAGGCTGGCGGCGCATCCAGTCGAGTTCTTTTACATACAGGTTCTTTGCCTTGTCGATACTTGCATTCTCGGCGGCAATGCGCTCTTCTTTTTTGTTGAGATAGTAAGAATAGTTGCCTTTGTATTGGTAGAGCTTGCCGTTTTCCAGTTCAATAATTTCGTTGCACACGCGCTCCAGAAAAAAACGGTCGTGTGTTACCATAAAGAGTGTCATGTTTTCTTTGGCAAAATAATTCTCCAGCCACTCGATCATTTCGAGGTCGAGGTGGTTGGTAGGTTCATCCAGTATCAGAAGGTCGGGCTTACTTGTGAGTATAATTGCCAGGGCCACGCGCTTTTTCTGCCCGCCGCTCAGGTTCTTAATTTTAAGCTTCAGGTCTTCCAGCTTCAGTTTAGAGAGTATCTGCTTGTACTGGGTTTCAAAGTCCCAGGCATTGTGGAGCTCCATCTTTTCAAATGCCTTTTGGTAAGCATCTTCCTCTTCTGGATTTTCAAGCGCTTTTTCGTATTGCGCGATTACTTTGAGTACCTCATTATCAGAAGCAAAAATACTTTCCTCAATCGTAAGTTCAGGATCCAGCTTTGGCTCCTGCGACAGAAATGCCATTTTGATCTCCTTGCGGATAACCACCTGGCCACTGTCGGGTTGGTCTTCCCCTGTAAGTATTTTGAGTATACTTGTTTTGCCGGTACCGTTTTTTGCGACAAAGGCAATTTTCTGGTCTTTGTTGATCCCGAAGGAAAGGTTGTCAAAAAGGGTGCGTTCCCCAAATGACTTGGATATGTTTTCTACTGAAAGGTAATTCACTATTAAGCTTTTTTGCAAAAGTAACGTATTATATAATTACATCAACTTGAGCAAATATATTTGTTATGGTACTATGAATTACTATTTTTTTAAAGCTATATATAACTCAGCCACCACTTCTTGTGCGTCCTCTTGTATTTTTCGTACCATTTTGTAGGGAACCAGCACAGCACTACAACCAATATCCATATCAGGTAAACAATACCTAACGAAAACCCGAAATTTTCTTTCGGCCTGAAGCCGAATGCGATTTCAAGTTTAAAATTGTCTTCAAAAGTGTGCCCTTCCGCATAGAAAAGCAGTACGCACAATAGATGGATAATGTATACGTGTGCCAGATAGTACAGGAACGGCACGCGCCCGAAAACATTCATGATGTCTGTAAAACGGTTTTGCACACGCTCCAGCAATGCCAGGAAAATCATCGCTGGGCCAAGCGTCATGCAGGCATACATCAGCGAAGGCGGATATTTATTTACATTCAGGAATGAGAGGAATGTGTAAACCATATCTTTTTGCGCTGTCCATGGTTTGGGATCTCCATAATCATTAATCAGCCTTAATACGATAAACAAGCCGGTTACTGCGAATCCTGTTGTAAGTAGCAGTTTCCTACGACGCACAGCGTCAAATCCCGGGTTATACCATTTTCCTAAAGCATACCCCAAAAGCATTACGCCGGTCCAGGGCAGGGCCGCGTAGGCACACATTAACATGATACCTCCCCCGAGAGGAAACACTTCGAATTCCGTAAGCAGGAAAAGGTTGGCTATAAAGTCCAGGGTAGGGTCGGTAAAAGTATAGGTGTCCAGGATGTTATGGAGTACGGTTATAAGTAGCCCTAACGCCAGCAGCATCCAATACCGCAGGTGTATGAGTGCTGCCAGTACAACCATACTTGCGCCAATAGCCCATATTACCTGCAAGAAAAAGAAATTGAAAAAGATATTAAAGCTCCACCCGAAACCAACGATGGTAAATTCGGCCAAGATGAGCCACAGTCCACGTGTAAGCAGGAAAAGGGAAAGTTGTTTTTTGGTTTTACGGAGGCTTTGAAGATAGATGGATGTTCCGGAAAGGAAAACGAATAGTGGCGCGCAAAAGTGCGTGATCCATCGTGTAAAGAACAGGGCCGGCGTAGTGGTTTCGAGGTTTGTAGGTTCATCGGTCATCGCACTGATGTGGAAAAAATCCCGTGTATGGTCGAGCGCCATAATAACCATGATAATGCCGCGTAGTATGTCGATCGACTGGATGCGCTGTAATGTCTTATCCATCAGTTGTTTTGTTGGTTGTGTAAATATACATTTTTAAACCTTATTTTATTGATCAAGACAAAAAGTCATTATAAGTGTCATTTTGTCTGTAAAAGTCATTATGGAACAGAACTTGACTATTTGTTATCAGGATTTCAAAATTGTCAAACAAAAAATATAAGATTATGAACTTAGTAAAACGCAACACAGCAAACAGGGCTTTCCCTTCTGTAATGGATGAATTATTTAAAGACTTAATGGGCGGTACACAGTATGAACACAAAGCTGTACCTCCGGTAAACATTCGTGAGACGGACGAATCTTTCACCGTTGAGCTGATGGCCGCCGGATTGAAGAAAGAAGACTTTAATATCGAGGTAGATAACGACCTGCTGACTATTTCTTCTGAAGTTAGAAAAGAGAATAGTGAAGAGACGGCAAAATTTACCCGCAGGGAATTCAGCTTCACATCTTTTAAAAGGTCGTTTACACTGCCAGAAACTGTGAAACACGATGAAATAAATGCTGCTTACGAAGATGGTATCCTGAGGATTACACTTCCTAAAAAAGAAGAAGCATTGCCAAAAGCAAAAAGGTTGATAGAGATTTCATGATAATTTGATTGGTTAGGTTGAAAAAGCGCTTCCGGAAACGGGGCGCTTTTTTATTTCCGGCAGGCGTTTTGCAATTGTTACATTTTCAAATTGTCAAATTTTCAAATCATCTCGTTATCTTTGTCCTATGCAGTTATCCGTAATTATCCTTAACTATAATGTCCGCTATTTTTTGGAACTCTGTGTTATCAGTGTGCAAAAAGCATTGCAGGGTATTGATGGCGAGATCATCGTGGTTGACAACAATTCACCTGATGATAGCTGTGGTATGATGAAAGAGCGTTTTCCGGATGTAACCCTTATCGAAAACAAGGAAAATTCCGGTTTCCCGAAAGGCAATAATATTGGTGTGGCTGTAGCCAAAAGCAAATACATCTGTATCCTTAATCCGGACACCGTGGTAGCTGAAGATACCTTTACAAAAGCGCTTGCCTTTGCCGAAAGCCAGAAGGATTTGGGTATGGTGGGTGTGAAATTCATCGATGGTACAGGGAATTTCCTTCCGGAGAGCAAGCGGGGGCTTCCTACATTATGGGTAGCGCTTACCAAAATGTCAGGCATGTATAAGCTGTTCCCGAAATGGGGAGTGTTCAATAAATACTACGCGCAACACCTTGGTGAAAATGAAACGGGTGAGATCGACATACTCCCGGGAGCGTTTATGCTGATGGAGCGTAATGTTTATCTGGATGCGGGCGGTTTTGATGAACGCTATTTTATGTATGGGGAAGACGTAGACCTTTCGTATACGCTGCAGAAAAAAGGGCTGCATAATTATTACTATCCGGGAACTTCCATCATCCATTATAAAGGGGAAAGTACCGTTCGCGATGCGGTCTATATGAAGCGGTTTACAGAAGCGATGCGCGATTTTTATAAAAAACATTTTAGCGGAGCTGTAGCAATGGACCTCTTCCTGCGTGCGGGAAGTACGCTGTTCGTCCAGTCGAAGCAGCGTAAAACAATTGCTGTGGCTGAGCCCGATACCTATGTACTCTTTTCCAAAGACGAAGAACTGTGCAGGCAGCTGGAGAAGGCATTAGGCAAAAAGGTAGTGCGGTTTGCGCAGTACGAGCGCAATGCCCTGCCGTCAACGGCAAGCCGGACGGGAATTGTTATGGATAGTGCCCTGTTGCCGTATGGCGAGATGATAGCTATTATGCAAAACCACAGGCATCCTGCCTATACGTTCCGGATAAAGCCCGAAAGGTGTGACTTTGTCATTGGTAGCGACAGCAGTGACGGAAGGGGGGCGGTAACGATGCTTTCATGATCCGGGGAGGAGAAAAAACGTTATAGTTGGCGAATAAATTATATACAAAGGGGCGCGGACTTGATTTTTTTGTTAATTTCGCAAGCTGAAATACTAATCTTACCTTTAGGTTAACGATATGGCAAAATTTGAACTGAAATTACCCAAAATGGGGGAAAGCGTTGCGGAAGCAACGATTACCAATTGGTTAAAGAACGTGGGCGACCACATTGCCGCCGATGAGGCAGTTTTGGAAATTGCAACCGATAAAGTAGACTCTGAAGTACCGTCTGAAGTATCAGGTACACTTACGGAGATACTTTTCCAGTTGAACGATGTTGTACAGGTAGGCCAGACTATCGCCTATATCGAGACCGAAGGCGGCGTGGCAGTAGATGCGCCAAAGGAGGCAACTACCGCTGCGAATATCGAAATTATCGAAAAGTCGGTGGAAAGCGCTAAGGAAACCGTGGCCGCTCCGGCAGATTTTTCAGGCTCTGACAAGTTTTTCTCGCCACTGGTAAAGAACATTGCAAAAGAAGAAGGTATATCTTTAGCCGAACTGGAGTCGATTAGCGGTACCGGAAAAGAAGGCAGGGTAACCAAAAATGATATCCTGGATTATGTGAAAGCAAAATCACAAAATCCAAGTACCCAATCGCAAACTGTGGCAGCACCTGCACAGCCGGCAGCGATCCAGCAACCGGTAACCAACAACCAACAACCGAAAGCAGCACCTGTTTCGGTTAATGGTGGAGATGAGATCGTAGAGATGGACCGCATGCGCAAGCTGATTTCCGGCTACATGGTGCAATCGGTACAAACTTCTGCACACGTACAGTCTTTCATCGAAGTAGACGTGACCAACATCGTGAAGTGGAGGGATAAAGTGAAGAATGCATTCGAGAAAAGGGAAGGCGAGAAGCTTACCTTTACACCAATATTCATGGAAGCTGTAGCCAAAGCGCTGAAAGACTTCCCCGGAATGAATATATCAGTAGACGGCGAATACATTATCAAAAAGAAAAATATCAACCTTGGTATGGCGGCGGCGCTTCCAAACGGTAATCTTATCGTTCCGGTAATTAAAAATGCCGACCAGCTAAACATCGTTGGTATGGCCAAAGCGGTAAACGACCTGGGCAACCGTGCGAAAGCAGGCAAGCTGAAACCGGACGATACACAGGGCGGAACGTATACTGTAACCAATGTGGGTACTTTCGGCAGTGTGTTCGGTACGCCGATCATCAACCAGCCGCAGGTAGGTATCCTTGCCCTTGGCGCGATACGCAAAGTGCCGGCAGTTATCGAAACCCCTGAAGGCGACTTTATCGGCATCCGCCAGAAAATGTTCCTTTCGCACAGCTATGACCACAGGGTTGTAGATGGCGCGCTTGGAGGTTCGTTCGTAAAACGAGTGGCCGATTACCTAGAAGCATTTGATGTGAACAGGGATTATTAATTTCCTGAAAAAATATAACACGGAAGCCTCACAGAAATGTGGGGCTTTTTTTTATCTTCGCCGCAAAACCAATACCAATGAAAATTAGAATTTACGCATTGCTGTTTTTTATGACAGCTCTGTTTACAAACACAATCAATGCCCAGGATGGGGCTAACGACCCGACTTTTAATCCGGAAGATACAGGATTTGGGAATGGAACTGATAGTGCTATAAGCGCTGTGGCAGCGCAACCTGATGGAAAAATTATTATAGTAGGAAACTTCACAAAATATAATCAGCTAAGTGTTGGGCGTATAGCCCGTCTTAATGCTAATGAATCTCAAGATATGGGATTTGCACAAGGCGCTGGAGCTAATGGCTTGATCAGAGCAGTACAGTTATCAGCAGACGGCAAAATACTTATTGCAGGTGATTTTAGTTCATATAATGGTATCACTAGAAACCGTATTGCCAGATTGAATACAGATGGTTCCCTAGATGAAACTTTTAACCCGGGCTCAGGTGCGAATAATTCTGTATATACAATTACGATTTCGCAAGACGGCACTATTTTTATTGGCGGCCAATTCACCCAGTATAATGAAATGACAAGTCAAAGAATCGTAAAGTTGAATAACGATGGTACACTTAATACATCTTTTTCTTCAAATGTTGCAAATACAGTTAGGCAAATAGCGCTACAGGCAGATGGAAAAATAGTTATTGGGGGTGATTTTACCTATGTTAATGGACTGGCTAAAAATTATATCGCGAGATTAAATGAAGACGGTACTACTGATACTTCATTTATTGCAACAGGAGCAGATATGAGTATTTATTCACTCTTGGTTTCTGATGATAAAATCTATGTTGGCGGTCCATTTTTTACCTTTAATGGAGCTCAGCGTATGGGATTGGTGCGTTTGAACCAAAATGGCAGTATTGATACAGCTTTTGGTTCTTTGAATGGATATGTATTGCAAATGGTACGCCAGCCGGATGGAAAAATTATCGCCGCGGGAGAATTTGGGAGTTTTAATGATGACTATTCAGTTAAAAACGTTATACGGTTTAGCGAAGACGGAACCGTAGATAGTTTTATTGCTAAAGGAGCTGAAGGTTTGATTACATCAATAGCATTGAAATCAGACGGGAAAGTGCTTTTTGCAGGTTCCTTTTATATTTTTAATAATCATCCGGAAAATCATATTACATGTTATAATAGTGATGGCTCTCGCGATGTATCCTTTGATATAGGTACTGGTACCGGAGTAGATAACGCTATACAAGATTCGGTTATATTACCAGACGGAAAAATACTTATAGCTGGGGATTTCTTTAACTATAATGGCGTATCGCGAAATAAAATAGCAAAACTGAATGCAGACGGAACGCTGGATTTTACATTTAACCCAGGCACCGGGGCTAACGGGAGTATTACGAATATTTCAGTGCTTGAAGATGGTAAAATTATGATCGCGGGTTATTTCACAACATATAATGGACAAACAAGCAAGAATGTTGCAAGACTTAACCCTGATGGAAGCCTTGATACAAGTTTCAGCACAGGCGCGGGATTTGGAACATTTGAAATTTATTCTCTTGCTACACAAAATGATGGTAAGATTTTATTGGGAGGTTTGTTTATAACGTACGATGATCAGGCTTTAGCAACTCCAATTTTACGCTTCAATCAGGATGGTACTCTGGATGCAGGGTTCGATTTTAGCTTATTTGTGAGTAATACTCTTTCAGGAAATGTCAAAAAAATAATAGTTTTAGAAGATGGGAAGTTATTAGTTGGAAGAAATCCGGGATCCGTAAACGGAGTTGTTGGAAATTCAATTGTGCGAATTAATTCAAATGGAACTTTGGATGCATCATTTACTCCTGTATCAGGAATAGTTATTGGAAATATTTTTGATATGGAGCTTAGGGCTGATGGCAAGATTGTTGTCTTAGGAAGTGATTGGGTATCATCACCTGCACAAATAAAGTTGCTTAGATTTGAAAGTAATGGCCTACCGGACACATCACTGGAACCTTTAAGCCAGGATATTATGCAATATACCCGATTTCTTTCTGTTCAGGATGATGGAAAAATGTTTATTTCGGGTAACAATGTAGTTCAGGGGTCTGCTTCACTTTATCCCTTAATACGGCTAAACGAAAATGGAAGCGTAGATACAGCTTTTGAATCTGGCCCAATAACATCGGGATTGGTAACAAATATTCTATTGCAATCGGAAAATAAAATTATAGTAACCGGATATTTCAATTCTTATAACAATGCCGGCCGCAACCGCATTGCCCGGATAGTTAGTAATGGAGCTATGGGAACTAACGTTCCGGATGCAAAGTCTGATAAGGTAATAGTCTATCGTAACGGTGATTTGCTCAACATTACTTCAGCAATAGAAGATATTAGTGAAGTAAAAGTTTATGGCGTGGACGGAAAGCTGATTGCTACGCAGAATGGAACAAGTGATTCGTCTGTTTCAATAGAAGGTTTATCCCGTAATGCGATCTATATTGTTAAGGTAAGACTGTCGGGAAATAAAGAAGTCACCAAAAAGATATTTTATTAAGATGAAGCCCTGAAGTACCAGGGCTTTTTTTGTGGCTTTTTAAGGCTATTGGTAGATGTTGTGGCTAAATTTACACCTAAGCTGGTGCGAATGGCCGACGATGGAAGCAGGTAAGATTAAATATTCAAAATTTGCAGGACAGCTTCTTCGGAGGCTGTTTTTTGTCTAGACAAATCCGAACCCAAATTCTTATCTTTGATTTTCACTTTAACTTTTCGCCCTAATGAAAATCTTTAGAGGAATGTTTTTCACCATACTATTGGTGCTGCTGTGTTCGGTAGCAGCTGTAAAGCCTCAAAGTATAAGGTTTTACAGCCAGGATGTTATAGCAACGGCGCAGGACACAGTTAATCCCGTATGGGCAGAGATGGATTTTGAAGCTTCGGGAATGCTCAACCGCATGGCTTATGCCGATACGGCCAACTTTATGCATACCAAAATATACCCCTGCGCCCGCTGCTTCCTACGCCCGGAAGTAGCTGAAGCCCTAAATACAGCTAATGATATCGCGAAAGATAAAGGCCTGAAGCTGGTGATTTACGACTGCTACAGGCCTTATAGTTTCCAAAAAGTGATGTATGAGATCGTGAACGATCCCCGCTATGTTGCCCCGCCCGGCAAGGGTTCTAACCACAACCGCGGGGCCGCGGTAGACCTTGCCCTTGCCGACGAAAACGGTGAATTGCTGGAAATGGGCGGCGCTTTCGACGACTTCTCCGATATCTCGCACTACGGCAATGACAAGGTTTCTGATATTGGCCGGAAGAATCGTAAAACACTGAGGAAGATAATGATGAAGGCTGGCTTTACCCCCCTGGAAAGCGAATGGTGGCATTTCGATTACCGCAAAAAGCGCTACCCAAATGCCGGCTTTAGGTGGGATTGCCCTTAAGCTACTCTTTTATTATCCTTATATTCTTTGTGTTGCCATTTTCATAGACCCTTACCAGATACAGCCCGTTTTGCAGTTGCGAGAGGTTGATGCTGTTTGCCATAGTGTTGGCCGAAATTACAAGCTTACCGGCCATATCGTAAACTTCGGCTCTTTCCATTGCTGCTGTAAAGTTTAGTATGTCTTTTACAGGATTGGGGTAAAAGCCCTGCAGGGGTTGTTGCTGCTGTTCATTACCCATTACTGTTTCAGCGAAGAATTGTATAACAGCGGGTTTGGGCTGATCGTCAGATGTGCACTCCAGTGAAAGCGTAGCAACCGTGATATGGTGTTCTTCGATCAATGTTGAATAGCCTGACCCTACATGTGCAGAGTTCATTGGGTTGATAATTATACCATTATTGCCAAAACTAGTATCATCAGTACCATTTTCATTAAGCCTTTGTAAAAATAGCTTATCATATGTGCCATCGTATGTTAATGATCCTGTAATCGTCAATTTTCCCTGAGTCTCATTTATCGAGCTGACATATCGGAAAGGAGCGTTGCTTATTGTGCGCTCGTATATGCCGTCCCCGGAGCCAAAGGTAAGATCAGGCTGTCCGGTGTGATTCATTTTCCTCACGAACAGGGTTTCTACAGGAGGAGTACTAATCCTTCCGGCTACATAAATATTGTTATTGTCGCAGTGTAATGTCAACGGGTAAACAGTTGTGTCGTCTGTCGGGTATAAGTTAATGAATCCTCCTGTACCAAAACCAGGATCGGCAACGCCATTCTCCATATCATACATAGCTATGATTCCGTAATATTGAATGTTATCAAAATAATGGGCAGTGAAGGCCACGCGGTTGGTGTCCGGAAAATAATGCATCCCATTCGGGGATACAAAGTTACCAATAGGAGCGGTTAGCAATCCGTTGTTACCAAATGAGCTCACCGGATGTCCGTCAATATCGTATTTCCGTACAAAAATGTACCGCTGTATATTCTGTGGGTCTGTAATAATCGATCCGGCTCCGACCAATACGATTTCGTTATTGATCAGTTCTGCCGACATGGAATATATAAAATCACTATTCCATTTCGGGATGAAACCATTATTGCCAAATGAAGTTATAGTAGTGCCGTTCAGGTCGGTTTTGGTTATAAAGTTATCCGTAATCATGCCGTTGGGTGTGGTCACCAAAATCAATTCGTTATTTGGAGTAATGAGGATTTCGGAATCTTTCCCATACACACTTCCCCCGGTTGGGCCAATATTCAACGGGAGGTATCCGTTATTGCCAAAGGACGATATTAGATTACCGTTCGAGGATAGTTTTACAAGGTTTGTATTGGTAAAATTGGTCAATCCATAATAGGTATCATTTATTTTTTTGATATCAGCCATTTTTATGGTATACCCCGGAATGTCTACACAGGTTGTACCATTATTTCCAAACGCAGTGTTGATAAATTCGCTTTGGGAAAAGCAGGCTGCAGGCCAAAACAGGGATAAGAAGATGATTTTCAGTTTCATGTTAGTGCTTGTTTTTGTAGTAAATATATCTCAATATTTATTACGATGCAGTTTTGGGTACTATTTGTTTAAAGAAAAGAAAACACTTTTCTGTTGTTTAAAATTTGTCCCGTATCTTTGTTATCCTAATTTTTACCTATGGAACTCAAACTCAACAGGCCAATCTGTTTTTTTGACCTGGAAACTACCGGTACCGATATCTGTAAAGATCGTATCGTAGAGATATCAATACTTAAAATTTATCCCAACGGCAATAAGGAAAGCCGTACGTGGCTGGTGAATCCGGAGCGGCCTATACCTCTGCAAACTATTGCATTTCATGGAATAACCGATGAAAAGGTTGCCAATGAGCCTACCTTTAAAGAACTGGCACATCAGGTATATAACATGATAAAAGACTCTGATTTGGGCGGATACAACTCCGATCGTTTCGATATACCATTATTAGCCGAAGAGTTGCTGCGCGCCGATGTAGATTTTGATATGAAGAACCGCGTATCGGTTGACGTTCAGACCATTTTTCATAAGAAAGAAGAGCGCACGCTGAGCGCGGCCTATAAATTCTATTGCGGGCTGACTCTTGAAAATGCACATACCGCTGCCGCGGATACTGCTGCGACTTACGAGATACTCAAAGCGCAGCTGGACAGGTATGATGATCTGGAAAATGATATTAAGTCGCTGTCAGAATTTACAACACGCAAAGTAAATGTTGATTTCGCAGGCTTTATAGCAAAAGACAAAGACGGTGAGGAGATTTTTACTTTCGGCAAGCATAAAGGCGCTAAGGTGGAAAAGGTACTCGATCAGGAGCCCGGATATTACGGCTGGATACAGAATGCTGATTTTCCGCTGTATACTAAAAAGGTCTTAACAGCTATTAAACTCAGGAAACTAAACAATAAACTGGCTTAAACGCGATTAGGAATGAAGATTATCTGTATTGGCAGGAATTACGCCAGACATATCGAAGAGCTCGAAAATGAGAGGCCGGAAGAGCCTGTTGTTTTCCTTAAGCCGGATACGGCGGTGGTGCAGAAGCAATTCCCGTTCGTTATCCCCGATTTCACAAACGATGTACATCATGAGGTGGAAGTGTTGGTGAAGATTAATAAAGTCGGAAAGTACATTGATGCCAAATTTGCACATAAATATTATGACGAGATAGGGCTGGGTATCGACTTTACGGCCCGCGACCTCCAGGCAAAGCTCAAAGAAAAAGGGCTGCCGTGGGAAAAGGCCAAAGCATTTGACGGATCGGCTGTTATAGGCGATTTTATCCTGAAAAGTGAACTGCAAAGCCTTGACAACTTAAGCTTTGAGCTTACCAATAACAGTACTGTGGTGCAGCAGGGCAATACACAACAGATGCTCTGGAAGATCGACGCGCTGATTGCTTATGTATCGCAATATTTTACGCTCCGTACGGGCGATATTATATTTACAGGGACACCCGAAGGGGTGGCTAAAGTGAATCCGGGCGATGTACTGGAAGGTTCTATAGAAGGCAGGAAATTATTTAAAGTACAGGTAAAATAATGGCACTCCATTATAATTTATCGAAAGTGCATGCGATTTCTGACAATGATCCGGAATTCGCCAGGCAGATCGTTATCCTTTTTACAGAAGAAGTTCCTGCCGAGGTGAAGAATATCCGCCAGGGCTTTAAGGAAAAGGACCACAACCGTGTATACCATGCCGCCCATAAGATAAAACCGACACTCGACCTGCTGGGGATGGATATTGCGTATGAAGATGTGGTTGCCGTTGAGTCGTGGAGCAGGGCAGAGGGCAAAAAGAAAGAGATAAAAGATGTGATAAAGAGCCTCAGGGGCCGGATTTCTGATACATTGAAAGAACTTAAAAAAGATTACGGACTTCTATGAAAGCAGCTGTTGTAACTGTTGGCGATGAGATACTTATCGGCCAGATCGTAGATACCAATTCAGGTTTCATTGCAAAGGCTTTCGATAAAATCGGGATAGGCGTTTATGAAATGCTATCCATAAGCGATGACAGGATGCATATCCTTACTACGCTGGCGGCGCTGCAAAACAGGGTCGATGTGGTTATTATTACCGGTGGCCTGGGCCCAACCAAAGATGATGTAACCAAAACTTCGCTGTGCGAATATTTTGACGACCATCTTGTAAGAGACGAACAGGTTGAAGCCCATGTTATCTCCCTGATCGAAAAGGTTATGAAACGCCCCGCTTCGCAAATGAATAAAGACCAGGCACTGGTACCTTCTAAAGCTACGGTATTGTTTAATGCTGTAGGTACGGCTCCGGGTATCTGGCTCGAGAAAGGCAATACAATTTTTGTATCACTTCCGGGGGTGCCGTTCGAGATGAAATACCTTATTGATAATGAGATTGTACCAAGGCTTATTGAAAGGTTCGAGCGTCCTTACATCCTTCATAAGACTCTTCTGACTTACGGCCAGGGGGAAAGCTATATTGCTGAGCTTATTGAAGACTGGGAGAATAATCTTCCGGAATTTATACGGCTGGCCTACCTTCCAAGCCCGGGGCGCGTGCGCCTGAGGCTAAGCGCAAGAGGGATCGATGAGGAGCTTCTTAAGACAGCGTTGGAAGCTGAAGCCGTAAAGGCAAAGGCTATACTCGGAGACATTATAGTAGGCTTTGAAGAAAATGAGACTATCGAGGTAGTGCTCGGTGCTTTATTAAAGCAGAAAAAGCTGACCCTTGCCCTGGCTGAAAGCTGTACCGGGGGCAGGATCGCGCAAATGCTTACAAGTGTTGCGGGTTCGTCGGCATACTTTAAAGGGAGCGCTGTAACGTATGCTACGGAGTCAAAGATTAATGTACTTGGTGTTGATAAAGGGATAATTGATGAATTTTCTGTCGTAAGCGCACAGGTGGCTGAGGCCATGGCCATGCGTGCGAAGCAGATTTTTGGGTCAGATTATGCTATTTCCACTACAGGCAACGCAGGGCCATCTAAGGGCGACGCGGATGCTGAAGTGGGTACGGTTTTTATAGCCATTGCCACGCCAGACGGGGTTTTAAGTCATAAATATGACTTTGGGCAGCCACGCGAAAAAGTGATAGAAAGGGCAGCTGTAAAAGCGCTTGAAAATATTTATCAGGAAATTTTAAAAAACTGATTAGGAGGGTTTGCGTAATAAATTTATTTTTTGTTTCTTTGCACCCTGATTTTGAATAACGATATAAAAGCGAGAAATAATGTCAAGAGTTTGTGCCCTTACAGGTAAAAAAGCGATGGTAGGAAACAATGTTTCCCACGCTATGAACAAAACTAAAAGGAAATTTAGTGTAAACTTAGTGAAGAAGCGTTTTTATCTTCCTGAAGAAGACAGGTGGATAACTCTTAGGGTAGCCGCTTCTACTATCAAAACGATTAACAAGAACGGTATAGCTGCAGTTTTGAAAGAAGCTAAAGCAAACGGGTTTATTAAATAATCCTGACCTAATAATTATACAGCAAGATGGCAAAGAAAGGTAACAGAATCCAGGTGATTTTAGAATGTACTGAGCACAAGACTTCTGGTGTTCCGGGTACTTCAAGGTATATTACTACCAAAAACAAAAAGAACACTCCGGACAGGCTTGAAATCAAAAAATTCAACCCTATCCTTAAGCGAGTGACTGTTCATAAAGAAATTAAATAATAAAGAGTCATGGCAAAGAAAACCGTTGCAACGTTACAGACAGCTTCAAAAAGGTTAACTAAGGCTATCAAGATGGTAAAGTCTCCTAAGACAGGTGCTTATACTTTCGTTGAAAGCGTTATGACACCGGAAGAAGTGGATTCATTTCTTAAGAAGAAATAATATCCCATACAATATATAGAAAAGCTACTTTCAGATAAAGAAAGTAGCTTTTTTATTTTCTATATTTACCGAGGGAAAACCGATTATTATAACTATATGAATTTTTTTAAAAAGATATTTTCTTCCGAAAAGAAAGAGACGTTAGATAAGGGGCTTGAAAAAACCAAAACATCTTTCTTTTCAAAGCTTTCCAAGGCTCTTGCCGGTAAATCACGAGTAGATGATGAAGTATTGGACAACCTTGAGGAAATACTTGTTTCCTCCGATGTTGGTGTTAATACTACCCTTAAAATTATTGAGCGTATTGAAGAGCGTGTATCTAAAGATAAATATCTTGGTACAGAAGAACTCAACCAGATATTGCGTGAAGAGATTGCCGGGCTTTTGTCTGAAACCAATTCAGGCGAAGCTACGGAATTTGAAATACCTGCCAACAAAAAGCCCTATGTGATTATGGTAGTTGGCGTAAATGGCGTGGGTAAGACTACGACCATTGGCAAATTGGCAAATCAGTTCAAAAAGGCGGGCTACAGCGTAGTGCTGGGTGCCGCAGATACATTCCGTGCCGCGGCTATCGACCAGTTGCAGATATGGGCGGACAGGGTAGGAGTGCCTATCGTGCGCCAGCAAATGGGCAGCGATCCTGCTTCGGTAGCCTTTGATACATTACAGAGCGCTGTAAGCCAAAATGCGGATGTGGTAATCATTGATACTGCCGGGCGCCTTCATAACAAGGTGAACCTGATGAATGAGCTTACCAAGGTAAAAAGGGTAATGCAAAAAGTGGTAGAGGATGCTCCGCATGATGTATTACTGGTGCTTGACGGCTCTACCGGGCAGAATGCTTTTGAACAGGCTAAACAATTTACGGCTGCAACAGAGGTTAGCTGCCTGGCGGTAACCAAGCTCGACGGTACAGCCAAAGGTGGAGTAGTTATCGGTATCTCAGACCAGTTCCAGATTCCCGTAAAATATATAGGTGTAGGCGAAGGTATAGAAGACCTTCAGGTATTCAACAAATATGAATTTGTGGATTCCTTTTTTAAGTAGCCTGAATACGTATCATAAAACCAACCAATATAAAAATACATGCGATTTTTTTACTTACTGGCAATATTTTTTGCCATGAACTGCTATGCGCAGAATCAGTCGGGTTACTACATTGATAATACAGGCCGGAAAGTGGAAGGCTATTTCCAAACCACCGATTTCTACAATGAGAATTCTCTTGAATTTAGTAGTTCCTTAGATGGTTCCTATTCTAAACTCGATCCACAGGGAATAAAAGAGTATGGGATTGAGACACAATTCAGGTTTGTAAAGCATACTGTGAAACTCGACAGGTCTGAATCTGTTATCAGGAAACTTAGTGCAAACAAAGATCCTCAATGGGAGCAGGTTACAGTTTTTCTTAATACACTGGTAGAAGGAAAGGCCACATTATACAGTTTGAATAGTTCGTACGGAATTAGGTTTTTTTATTCATTAGACGACACAACAATGGTGCCGGAGCAATTGGTGTATAAGAAATATAAAACATCAGAAATAACTTTTGGTGAGAACAATTACTTCCGCCAACAGCTCTACAACCATCTTAACTGCGAAAATAAAAAAATTGAGAATTTTGCATCACTAAAATATTCTAAGAGTGAAATTGTAAAGGTATTTAAAGAGTTTAATTCATGCTCTAAATCGAAAAACCGGGAATATGCTAATGAAACAAGTAAGGATAATGCATTTATTTATACCTTTCATGCAGGGGTGCATAATACCAGATTTGGAATAAAAGGCGTTGAGCATCTGTCTGATAAGTCAAATTCGGTAAGTTTTAGCGCAGGAGCTGAGATCGGATTCCGTATACCTTCAGATAAATGGGAATTTTTTCTTCGTGGGGAATATGAAAAATTATCCGGCGACTTAGAATATAGCTATCAGGGTGCTACAAATACTGTCAGGTCCACATTCGAATTAGACGGTTCCAGTTTTAATTTTTATGCCGGCCCCCGTTATAATTATATACTTAGCGACAAAAGTAAACTATTTGCTGATGCCGCTTTTGGGCTTAACTTTCCCACCGGCGATATTAAATATGATATACATTATGTATCGCAGTTCGGAGAGTATAGTGGCGGCACCTATATGATGGACCTTTCGACCACTTTTTTTGGAAACTTTGGTATAGGATATACGTTTAATGATAAGTATGGGGTTTGCCTTAGGTTTGAAACCAGCAGAAATATGTTTTCAGAACTACCTTTGTCAGATATAAAAACGGATATCAGCAGGATTGGCCTCAATTTCCGATATACTTTATAATAAAGATTTCAGTAAAAAAATCCGGGCTTCTGTTATCAGAAATCCGGATTTTTTTGTTTAGATCAATCAATCATATCACTTATCTTTTCCCAAAGGTCCTCATCAAACCCTGAAAGCGCCCAATTCTGTTCATCGGCAGCCTCGCCCATACGGATAACAACCATTTTCTTAGAAGGGATCACATAGATCTTCTGGTCGTTCTTTCCTAATGCCATATACATATCTGCCGGAGCGGCAGGTATAAGTTCGCCATTAAACTGAAACTGTGTTTGTGGCATATGGTAACTCTCCTTGCCATTGAGCCACCACAGATAGCCGTATGATTTATTTATGTTTTGCGACGTAGTAGTTGCATCGGCAAAATAGTCAGTATTAATAACCTGCTGTTCTTTCCATTTTCCATTGTTCAGTGCCAGCAGTCCAAAGCGCGCCATGCTGCGGGTGGTGCTCCAGTATACGCGAAGGCCATCACCACTTTCCAGCCAGTTTCCGGTCATGCCTGTTGGTGTTTTAATTTTATCGGTAAAATAGTCATTCCATGATTGTCCCGTCGCATCGGCTACAACATCCTGCAATTTCACATACACATTATGATAGGCCCACCGTGTGCCCGCATCGGCTTTATATTGGAGATTGGCAGGAGAAACGTCGTCGCCATTGGCATCATCCAGTCCTGAAGTCATGGTGAGCAGGTGGCGATTGGTTATCAGGTTTTCTTTGACTAACGGTATGCTCGTCCATCCGGTGCCGAGGTAATCGGAAACTTTATCGTTTATATCCAGGAAACCTTCCTGTTCGGCTATTCCGGTAAGGGTTGCAGTGAGTGTCTTCCCTGCACTGGCCCAGTACCATGGTGTCATGGCGTTATGCCCATTGAAATACTCTTCCATTACAATACGTCCGTTTACAAGGATAATAAAGGAACGGCTGTGCTTTTGTTCCAGGAAATCCAGTAACGGCTGAACGGCTGCCTCATTCCAACCTAAAGTTGCCAGGGCTTTGGTTTCCCAAATGTCGGTGCCATTATTGGGAAAATACATCGCTTCGGTACCGGGATTTTCTTCCGGCGTACTGTCGTCTGAAGAACTGCATGCGTACAGTACGAAAAGCATTAAGAAGGATAGAGACAGTTTTTTCATTACTTTGTTTTTCTGTAAGACTTTAAAAGTATTAAATAGTTTAATTGAATAATAGACGTTACGCCGAATATTGAGTAATTTTACGGCTTAAGATTGTTACTATGAAACAAGCGTTGTTGCTGTTGGCCTTTTTTATTGTTGTTTCCTGCGGAAATGCAGTGGATGAAGACAGCCTTAAAAACCTGAATGGTTATTGGGAAATTGAAACTGTGGTAATGCCGGACGGTTCTAAAAAAGACTATACAGTAAACCCAACCATTGACTATTTTGAGTTAAAGGGTAAAGAGGGATTTCGTAAGAAAGTGATGCCGCAGTTTGACGGTACCTATAAAACAAATGATGTTTCTGAGAAAATAGCTGTTGTAGAAAAGGATGGTAAAACCTATCTTAATTATGCAACCGATTATGCCAAATGGCAGGAAGAGATAATTACGCTGGATGATGACGAACTGGTAGTAAAAAACGCGCACCAGATGGAATATCATTATAAGAAACCGAAACCTTTTACAGTAAAATAATGGCAAAGCGGCTCAATGGCGAAAGTAGCATAAGTGATGTTCTGAAAGAATTTATGCAGGCGAACAACCTTCAGCCCGGAATGGACAAGATTGACGTGCGTGAAGCCTGGAAGAACCTTATGGGCAATGGCGTGAACAATTACACCCGTGGCATAATGCTGAAAAACACAACGCTGTATGTGGAGCTGACTTCTGCAGTTCTTCGGGAAGAGCTGAGTTATGGTAAGGAGAAGATCGTAAAGATGCTTAATGAAGAATTGGGCAGGGAAATAGTGAAAGACCTAATATTAAGATAAACAAAAATGCCACTCCGAAGAGTGGCATTTTTTATGGTGTGCTTGTTTCTGTATATTAGAATTGCTCCCTGCCTGCAAAATGGAAAGCGCTTTCGATAGCTGCATTCTCATCGCTGTCAGAACCGTGAACAGCATTCTCGCCCACAGATTTAGCATATTTTTTACGGATAGTGCCTTCGGCAGCATCAGCAGGATTTGTAGCGCCTATAAGCGTCCTGAATTCTTCAACCGCGTTCTCTTTCTCAAGTATGGCAGCTACGATAGGGCCCCTTGACATGAATTCAACAAGCTCGCCGTAGAAAGGCCTTGCACTGTGAACAGCGTAAAACGCCTGAGCATCAGCAGTTGTAAGTTGTGTAAGCTTTAGGGATACGATCCTGAAGCCAGCTTCAGTTATCATAGATAGAATACCGCCGATGTGTCCGCCTTCAACACCGTCAGGCTTGATCATTGTAAAAGTCCTGTTAGTCGCCATAGTGATTTTTTAAATTTGGTGCAAAAATAATCGTTTTTATATCAAATCCATATTATTTGTCAGGTTTCTTTTCAGGATTTTGCGAAGTATGGAAAACGGCGGCAATTAATATAACGTTACCCATAATCTCATAAATTATTAAATACGGAAACACTGACAACTTCAACTCTCTTAGACTATTTGATTTTACAGGGAACAAGTAGGGGTCTAACAGAATATATTTAATTGCGTTTTTAAATTCAATAAAAAACCGTCTACCCAAGCCGGGTCGTTGTAATTCGTAATAATAAAAAGCTTCGTCAATTTGGATTTGGGCTACCCTGGAAATAATTTCTTTAAAACCCATATTTCTTTTTCATATGTGCTTCAAAGTCTTCCAGTGATATTCCTGTTGATGGATCGCGAAGATATTCTTCCCTGCTTTCCCTCAGGATGGATAGTTGTTCATCTGTAAATGAAATAGCTTCTGAATTAAAAAGTATGGCACTTATCCTGTCCAGTATTTCAGGATCTTCAACATTGTCGATAGCAATCTTTAGGCGCTCTTTTTCTTTTGTGATATTCATGGCGTATAATTTATTCCATAAATGTACAAAAAATATTAAAGCACAACTATGTTAAACTCTTGCTCCAGAGGCTTTAGCTGTTTAAATAGTTCCTCCAGCAGCCTGCCGTCAAACTCGAGGTAGAACTCTGCAAAGTTAGCTTTTCTTTCCTGTAGGCTATAATTAGGAAACAGTTCATTCTGGATGGCGGTAATACGTCCAAGTTCCTCTGCATGCTTTCTTTTCTCCGCTTTCAGCAGCCGTTTCTCAAGATTCTCAAGTCCTTTTAGTTGCTTTAGTTCCTGTGCCTTTACAGCGCCGGTAAACGATATATCGGTTTTTTCTGCAATTGATGTAAGCTTTTCAAATTGTGCTTTCAGGAACTCTTTTTGTTCGGTAAAGTCCAGTTGAAGTTCTGAATAGTCCTGTACTTTACGGCCAACCAGCTCAACTTGCTTTGAGAACATATCGGCCCACGATAAGCCAAGCTTGTCCAGTTTACCGGCCTGCTTTTGCGTGGCAAGGAGTACCGAATTGCGCAACAGCAGCATAGGGAAAGTAATTCCTGCTGCCTCGAAATACGATTTCAGTTCCAGCCAGTAGGCGAGTTCCCCGCCGCCGCCGATATAGCACAGGTTTGGTAGTATCACTTCCTGGTAGAGCGGGCGCATGATAACGTTGGGGCTAAACTTTTCAGGATTGTTTTCTAACAGGTCGAGTAGTTCGGCTTCCGTGAATTTCAGTTCAGTATTGTTTATATAGTAAGTACTATCCTGTAAAACAATGCGCTCCCTTACATTATCCTCAATATAAAACAGGTTGATGTCCCTTGGGTTGACCTGAATCTTATACTCTTTAAGCAGTTCCGAAGCCTCTGCCACTTTTTGGTGAGAATTCTGGTGAAGTAGCTCTTCTTTTACATGCGGTACGAACAGTTTTCTCAATTCGGGTACATCCGCATCGATGATCACCAAGCCATACGCACTAAAAATGGCATTTGCCAGATAGCGTGTGGCATCGGCAAGGTTAGTATGATCCAAATAGGCTTTTTTAAACAGCGACTTCAGCCAGTCGGCGTTATTGCCCGGCCCCAGTTCTTTACTGAATACGTCCAGAACGGCATCAAGCCCGTCGGTAGAAAGCCTGCCTACCGGTCCGGCACTTTCCCGCGGCCACGCTATCTTTTTATTTTTAAAGTTAAAGTAATTGATTTCCTCAAAGTCATGGTCTTCGGTCGCCATCCAATATATGGGAACGAAATTATAATCGGGGTGGGCGGCTTTCAGTTCCTTTGTGAGGTTGATTGTCGAAATGATCTTATACAGGAAATACAACGGTCCGGTAAACAGGTTGAGCTGGTGGCCTGTGGTTATGGTAAAAGTATTGCCTTCATTTAAAAGCTGTATGTTTTGCAGGGTAATGGTGGAAGCATTAATAGCCTTATATTGTTGCTGTAAAGTATCTACCAGTACACTTCTGAATTCAGGATTGTAATTTCCCTGTTTTTCTTCAAGCTGTAATTTAAAATTCTCAAGGGTAGGAAAGTGGTTGTACAGCGGCTTCAGGTTGTCTTTTTGGTCGAGGTAATCAACGATTAGTCGGGTAAAATATCCTGAATTTTGAAAGCTGATACAGTCTGATGGCATTTTTCTTCAATTAGTAGAACAAAGTTAGGGAATTTAAATAAATCGAAGCACAGTAAAAATGATTTTGTATATTTGTGACAATTTCACAAATTTAATAAAAATGTTGTTAGAATTTAGTGTTCAAAATTATCGTTCGATTAGAGAGATGCAAACTTTGAGTTTTATAGCATCCCCTGTGAAGGCAAAGTATCCTAAGTTGGACATTAGTAACATAATTGATTATGAAGAACAACTAAAGGTATTAAAATCCATTGCTATTTATGGTGCAAATGGTAGTGGCAAAAGTAATATTGTAAAAGCTTTAAGTGATATGCTTTCGTTAGTCGAAGATTCTATGATTAATGAAACTTTAGTCAGAAGGATTTTTTTTGATAAGTTTAATTTAAATGCTGATACACTTTCTGAACCAGTATTTTTTCAATTACAGTTTGTTTTAGATAACAAAAAATTTCGATATGGCTTTGAAATTAACAATTCTGTAGTGACTGCTGAATGGCTGTATGGGCCAGCTCTTAAAAAGGAGGTGTACTATTTTAAAAGAGAATTTAATAAAATCTCGATCAATAAAAAACATTTTACTGAAGCAATTGATATACCAAAAGGTAAAACATCTGAAACTAATTTGTTTTTGAATGTTTCAGTTGCTTATAACGGAAAAGTTTCAAAAAAAATTAAGAATTACCTTACAAATAAAATTTTAATTGATCATGGTTTATCAGATAGTAATTTTAGACTGAAAACATCTGAAATGCTTAATCAAGATGAAAGCAAAAAACAAATATTAGAGTTATTAAATATTGCTGATTTTGGAATTAATGATATATACGAAGAAACTATTGTTAGAAATATTCAAAGAGAAGATGTGACTCATTTACCACTTAAAATTTTAAAGTCTTCAAGAAATATTTTTAATAATGAAGGTGATATTGTTGGTAATAGGATTATGTGGATGACACAAGATGAATCAGATGGTACTAATAAAATGTATAATTATAGTGGAGCCATCATTGATTCTCTACTTAACGGAAAAGCCTTAGTTCTAGATGAATTTGATGCAAGATTACATCCTATTCTAGCTAAGAGAATCGTAGAAATGTTTAACTCTCCTAAATTAAATGTAAAAAATTCTCAGCTACTTTTTATGACTCACGATACTCATCTTTTAGATAATAGTCTTTTGAGACGAGATCAAATATATTTTACTGAAAAGAACACTAAAGGTGAAACTTATATTTATTCATTAGCAGATATAAATGGTGTCAGGAATGATGCTTCTTACGAAAAGGATTATATTAAAGGTAAATACGGTGGTATCCCTTTTGTCGGTGATTTTGAAACCTTATTTGAATAGTCCATGGTTTATATAAAGAAAACAGATAAGGAAAAGCCTTGGGCAAAGAAGCTAGAGGTAAAAAAAAGAGAGCTTAAAAACATTGAAATTAAAAGTCTTTTCAGAATATATTGTGAAGGTAAAAATACCGAGCCAATATATTTTAGAAGTTTTCCGGTAAATACAGAAACAAGAGTAGAAGAGGTAATAGGCCTTGGGAGAAGTAAAACATCGTTAGTGGAGAAGGTAATTGAATTACTTCGTGATGGTCAATTTCTAAATGGACAGAATGAATATGATGAGAATCGTCAGCTTTGGGTAGTATTTGATTTTGATAAAAAGGATGAAGATAATGAAAGTGAAGACTATAATACCGCTATTCGTCTGGCCCAAGAGCATGAAATAAATGTTGCTTATTCTAATGATGCATTTGAATTATGGTTTGTCCTCCATTTTAAATATTTAGACTCAATTCTTACTAGAAAAGAATATTATGAGTTCTTGTCTGATGAATTTAGTATCAATTATGAGAAACATGGTAAAGAAAATGATTTTGCTAAAAGTATTTATCAACTTCTCAAGCCTAGCCAAAATAAGGCATTACAGAATGCTATTAAACTTCATAAATCATTTACAGATGGGAATTACTGTAATCACAATCCTTGCACTACAGTTTATAAATTGGTAGAGGAATTAAATAAATGCCTTAAAAAATAAGGACACCTTTGCACTTTAATCCATCGTTTTGAACACCAAAGCCCTTTTAATAACGCCGCCCTTCACCCAGCTAAATACGCCCTATCCGGCGACCGCCTACCTGAAGGGTTTTCTCAATACCAAAGGCATTGCCTCCTTTCAGGCCGACCTGGGCATTGAAGTTATTTTAAAGCTGTTCTCAAAACAGGGATTAACCGATTTGTTTGAGGAAATTGAAATAAATTCCAAAAAACAAATCACAAATTACAAACGTGAGGAGCACGTTGTCACATCGAGCGCAGTCGAGATGCGACACCCCCGAACTCAAAACTCGGAACGCATCCTCGCCCTAAAATCCGAGTACCTAAAAACCATCGACCCCGTAATCCTCTTCCTGCAGGGCAAGAACCCTACGCTGTCGCACCTGATATGCAGTGAGGATTTCCTCCCCGAAGCTTCCCGCTTCGCACAGTTGGAAGAATTAGACTGGGCATTTGGCTCAATGGGTACACAGGATAAAGCCAAGCATTTTGCCACGCTTTACCTAGAGGATATTTCCGACCTGATCGTGGAGTGCGTTGATCCGCACTTTGGCTTTAGCCGCTATGCCGAAAGGCTGGGGCGCTCAGCCAATTCATTTGACGAACTTTATGAAAGCCTGCAACAACCGTACACCTATATCGATAAGCTGCTGATAGAACTGCTGCACGAAAGAATGCTGGAAGTCAACCTAAAAATGGTGTGTTTTTCAGTACCTTTTCCCGGTAACTTATATGCTGCATTCAGGAGTGCGCAATATATAAAGCAGCATTTTCCCGGAGTGAAAACCGTTATGGGTGGCGGCTTCCCGAATACCGAATTGCGCTCGCTGGCGGACAGGCGTGTTATGGAGTTCTTCGATTTCATAACGCTCGACGATGGTGAAGCGCCTATTGAATGCCTTATCGAACATATCGAAGGCAGTAGGGAAGTGTCGGCTTTAAAGCGTACGTTTACACTAGTAGGCGGAGAAATAAAATACATCGACAACTCAGGCTGCAAAGATTACAAGCAGTCGGAGGTGGGTACTCCTGATTATTCTGATCTGCTGCTGGACAATTATATTTCGGTAATAGAAATAGTGAATCCCATGCACCGTATGTGGAGCGATGGCCGCTGGAACAAGCTAACCATGGCACACGGCTGCTATTGGGGAAAGTGCACGTTCTGCGACATATCGCTCGATTACATTAAAATATACGAACCTGTCGCGGCAAGGCTTTTAGTCGACCGCATGGAAGAACTGATAGGGCAAACCGGACAGAATGGCTTCCACTTTGTAGACGAGGCCGCGCCACCCGCCCTGATGCGCGAAGTGGCGTTGGAAATACTCCGTCGAAACCTGGCTGTAACGTGGTGGACCAACATACGCTTTGAAAAAAGCTTTACCGCCGACCTGTGCCGATTGCTCAAAGTATCAGGATGCATTGCCGTGTCGGGAGGTTTGGAAGTAGCTTCGGACAAGCTTTTGGAACTGATACAAAAAGGCGTGACGGTGGCGCAGGTAGCACGGGTTACCCGTAACTTTACCGAAGCAGGCATCATGGTGCACGCGTACCTTATGTATGGCTTTCCAACACAAACCGCGCAGGAAACGATAGACTCGCTCGAAATGGTACGCCAGATGTTTGAGACCGGTATATTGCAATCCGGGTTTTGGCACCAGTTTGCCATGACGGCGCATAGTCCGGTAGGCTTATATCCTGAAAAGTTCAGCGTGGTAAAGGATAGCGACATCGTAGGAAGCTTCGCTAATAATGATATTGTGTTTTCCGACAAAAGCGGAGCCAACCACGATAAATTCAGCTTTGGCTTGAAAAAATCACTGTTCAACTATATGCACGGAATATGTTTTGATTATCCGTTGCAGGACTGGTTCGACTTCAAGATACCACGCACGAAAATTCCGGATGATTATATTTACAGTGTTTTACAGGAAGAGGACAGCCTGAATATAAAACCCACAGCCAAGCTGGTGTGGACAGGTGGGAAGCCCATCATTTCTTACTTTACAAAAAACAAAAAAGGCAATTCATTCGAAATGGCCGAGCTTACTTTCCATGATAAAAAGGAAAGCTATTCCATTCAGGTGTCAAAGGAAAACGGGGAGTGGCTGGCAGCATTCCTGGAAAATGCGTCGGTTCAAAATACTGTGGTTACAACTTTCGCGCAGGCAAAGCAAAACTACGAAAGCAAACAGGATGATTTCGAATTGTTCTGGTACAGTAAGCCTGTAAATACGCTTCGGGAATACGGGCTTTTAGTGCTTTAGAACTTCTTGGATTCCTCCATTTTAGTGTAGATCTCTGCCTGTTCTTTAGAAAGTAGTGGCAATACTTTTTTGTAGATACGATTGGATACGTCAATGGCCATATCCCTGCGCTCGTCATAAGTTATGCTTTTAGTTTCGCTTACAGCGGTAATGTTATTTCGTTCTTCCTCGAGGATATTCTTAACGGCTGCTGACTGAAAATCATCCAGTTTCAGCTCTTTTGTAAGATAGTCAACCGACCGCCCAACAAAATCAGTTTTCTTCTTGTCCGATTTTGCCCTCTTATACTGTTGCGGGGCAATACTGCGGTTTACCTGCGCCGAAGCAGATACCGTAAACATAAAGGCAAAGAAAAAGAATATATGTAGTGGCTTAATTTTCATGACGACAGGGTTTATTATTCAAACTTAATAAAAAAAGCTAAAGGTTCTCTTTAGCTTTTCAAATATTATGCCTCAATTTTTGTATCGGCCGGTATGCCGTATAGGTCAAACTCGGTGGCATCGGTAATGGTGATGTTTACAAATTCACCGGTCTTAAGGTAAACCTGTGTCGCATCGATCAATACTTCATTATCCACATCCGGGCTGTCAAATTCGGTACGGCCTATAAAATGGCTTCCTTCTTTACGGTCAATAATGCATCGGAACGTTTGTCCGATCTTCTCCTGGTTTTGTTCCCACGATATCTGCGATTGCAGTTCCATGATCTCATTGGCGCGTTGCTGCTTTACTTCGGCAGGCACATCATCCTCCAAGAGGTATGCGTGGGTATTCTCTTCGTGCGAATAGGCAAAACAGCCCAGGCGCTCAAAACGCATTTCCTGAACCCAGTCTTTCAGTATCCGGAAATCTTCCTCCGTTTCGCCCGGATAGCCAACAATAAGGGTTGTCCTTATTGCCATGCCCGGTACCGCCTGCCTGAATTCTTTCAGCAATTTGGTCGTTTTTTCATGTGTGGTGCCGCGGCGCATCGACTTCAGTACACTGTCACTGATATGCTGTAGTGGTATGTCAATGTAGTTGCATATCTTCGGCTCACGATTCATCAGTTCAAGTACATCCATCGGGAACCCGGAAGGGAAGGCGTAGTGCAGCCTGATCCATTCGATGCCTTCTACCTTTGCAAGGTTTTCCAAAAGTTCGGCAAGGTTGCGTTTTTTATAGAGGTCAAGGCCGTAGTACGTAAGGTCCTGCGCTATTAATATCAGTTCTTTTACGCCATTGCGTGCCAGGCCTTCGGCTTCTTTTACCAGTTTTTCAATCGGCTGCGATACGTGCTTGCCCCTCATCAGCGGTATCGCGCAAAAGCTGCACGGACGGTCGCAACCTTCGGCAATCTTCAGGTACGCGTAGTTCTTAGGGGTAGTAGTAAGGCGTTCGCCAAGCAATTCATGCTTGTAATCGGCCCCCAGTGCTTTCAGTAGTCCCGGCAATTCGGTCGTGCCAAAATACTGGTCAACATTCGGGATTTCCTTAATAAGGTCCGGCTTGTAGCGCTCAGAAAGGCATCCGGTTACAAAAACCTTATCTACAATACCCTGCTCTTTCTTGTCCACATAATCCAGGATCATGTTAACCGATTCTTCCTTCGCATTGTCAATGAACCCGCAGGTGTTTATCACAATGATGTTTCCTTCCTCATGCGCGGGCGCTTCGTGGGTTACATCTTTGCCGCTTGCGCGCAGCTGTCCCATTAGCACTTCGCTGTCGTACACGTTCTTGGAACATCCCAGCGTTATAACATTGATCTTATTCTTCTTTAACGATTTGGTTCTCATGCAATTGAAAATTGGAGTGCAAAATTAATCATTTTATCGACAGTTTGCAGATTTAAATAGTAAAGTTTGCGGTTACAGTTAAGCAAATGCCATGCCGAAAGGTTTGGGCGTACCGCTCCACTGCGTTGCGCGCCGGGCTATCCGCTATATCTGCTTCCCCGATAGCTACCTGGAGAAGCAGGATGCCGCTTCTATCCCTTACGCGTAGCTGCACTCCTGCCGACTGTAACCGAAAATTTGCTGCGCACCGTTCTGGCTCCCTCTCCTTTGGAGCGGGCGGTGGGTGAGGCCAAAACAAAAAGCCATCCCTTATGGCAAAGGATGGCTTTTAGAGAAATAGCAAGATGAAAATTATAGATCTATCGTATACGATAGTGTAACATTATTATTGGTTGTCGTCACCCTTGCCGCGTCGGTAAAGCCGGCGGTAAGCAGGGGAGAATCATATTTGCGCTGGAACCAGGAGTAGGCAAGGTCCAGCCTCGATCCACTAAAGGAATAACCAAGACCGCCTGTATATCCGGTAAGGTCGCCCATTACACGGCTGTCCTTATAAGGGCTCTCCATGTGTCGGTAACCGCCTCTCAGGCTAAATTTCTTAATCCGGTATTCGGCACCTACGCGAAGTTCTCCGGCAACAGTCATTGTGTTTTCAAGTTCAGTATTTATAGCGCTGTAGCGGGCATTCCTGTATTCGGTTTTGCTGAAGTCTTTTATAGAATAATCCACGCTTATAAGTCCGTTCTTACCAAATACATACGCAAGGCTTCCGGTCCATTTAGACGGTGTTTTTACGGTGTAATCGTTAAATACGAAAGTAATTCCGGGATTGGTTACAAAAGTATCTGCCGAGTTGTTGGCATCACACTCAGGGCAGAAGGATACAATCCTCTGTGTAATCTCGTCCTGCAGCCTGTACCATGTTGGCGATTCGTAAGCCACACCGGCCCTAAGGTCTTCCGTTATCTTCACGATCGCGCCCAGATTTAAGGAGATACCGCCTCCGTAAGTATAGCGCTCATTATCAAAACGAATGCCCTGTAACCCTGTGGCAGACGGGTTGTTGGTGTCTTCATACAGGCTGGTCGTTTGTATGTAATCGGTAAAGTGGAAGTTGAGGTTTGCTCCAAGATACAGCCTTTGTTTTAGCTGTGTGGCAAAGTTAAGCGCCATTTTTCCGTTATATCCCCTGGTTGAAACATTGTTCTCGTGATAGTAATTGCCGTTTGGCTGCACATTACTTTGGTAAACATCGTTGTTGCCATCTTGTGATACAGGGTCGAAAATATAAGCATTATACCCCAGGTACGCCTGTTGGTCGATAAAATTGAGTTCACCAAAGCCGGCATTCCTGAGTGTGTTCAGGAAAATTCCGCCTTCATTCCCTATACCGTTGGCATAGCGAAGAAAATACTGGTCGATGGAGTTAGTTGGGTTAGTACCCCTTACATTAAACTTATTATAATAGCTATTCGTGTTCTCATAATTAAAGCCAAGCGTAAAACGGTTCATAAACGCTTCTTCATTCGAATTGTTGAAAACAAACACGGCCCCGATCTGGTTAAGATCCAATGCATTATGGTTCGTTGTTTCCTTCGTGCCGAAATAATTGGCATTGTTGCTTAGGTTATAGCTTGAGAGTGAAGCTGTTCCGGTATTATAGTTGAATATTGCCGATCCGGCCGGGTTTACACCCATTGCAGAAACATCCCCGCCCACGGCGCCAAAGGCTCCGCTCATGCCCCGGAAACGGGCAGATCCGGTTAAGTTATCTGTAGAATAGCGAATTGCGTCTGCTGCTGTATTCAGGTCTTGCTGGGCATAGGCCGATACAGCTGCTATAGAGAGTACAGCAGAATATAGGATTCTTTTCATGATCTTGATTGATTTAAAATAAGAAGCCCCATGTTATACACATGGGGCTGTATGCTGTTTTAGCCCCTGCGGCCGCCTCCGCCACCGCGGGAACCGCCACCTCCGCCACCACCGGACCTGCCGCCGCCAAAGCTTCCTCCGCTGCTGCGTGACGGTGCGCTTATCGTGCTGCTCCTTGATGGTGAAGAACTCCTTGAAGGGGTATAGGTGCTGTTAGTGCTTCGTGATGAGTTGTTGTAGTTGCCACGGCTGCTTCCGTTGCTGTTTCTTGAAGAGTTGTAGTCAACATCGCCACGTGAGCGTACAACATTTCCATTGTTGCGTGTTATGCTGTTCGACCTGGTTCCGTTGGTAAACCTCGTGTTCCTTCCGGCAGCTGTCGCATTCCTTCCGTTATTATAGCTTGTAGTGCTTCTGCGTCCCTGCGCATACCTTCCATTGTTTATGCTGTTACGCGGACCGTTATAATAGGTGTTCGACCTGCCTCCGTAGTTGTTGCGGCCATTGTTGTGGTAATAGCCGTAATTGCCTCCCCAGCCGCCGTAGTAAGGGTAGCCCCAGCCACCCCAGCCGCCGCCCCAGCCCCAGCCGAGACCCCAGCCCCAACCGGAACCGTACCATCCGCCACCCCAGCCCCAGCCAAGTCCCCAGCCGGAATAAGGATAGCCCCAGCCGCCGCCCCAACCGTAGTAAGGGTAGCCCCAGCCGCCGCCCCAACCGTTGCCGCCGTAAACATTTACGGTAACATTGTCGGATTCTTCGCCCCAGCCTGCATTCGGGCTATAGGCATAAGACTGTCCGGAAGTGCGTACGATAGTATCGTTGGAGTAGGAACTGTAATCTTCAACATCAGTAATCACAGGATATTCATCCTGGAGGGAGTTGAAGTACACCTTATAACTCTGGTTATTCTGTCCCGCAACTACGCCGTCTTTGTATTCGGTTACAGTGCCGTCGTTATAGCTATAAACGGGCTCATTGTTCTTATCCCTGGGAACAGAACCGTATACGCCGTCATTATCATATGTTGAGGTGTTTTGGTAAGAGCTGCAAGAAGTTGCGGCCAATCCCAAAAATCCCAGTACAGAGTAAAGGGAAAGTGACCGGATGCCGAAGTAATTAGTTTTCATATCTCTGCATTTTTTTTATTGTTGACTGTTCAAAAATAGTTAGTTTTGCTTCACTATTTTCGTTATATAAAAGTAAAACAATATTTGTGCCAAATAAATAAAAATGAGTAAGAATTTAACCAAACGCGCTGAAGATTATTCCAAATGGTATAATGAACTGGTTGTAAAGGCCGACCTTGCCGAAAATTCGGCGGTAAGGGGATGTATGGTGATAAAACCCTACGGATATGCTATATGGGAAAAGATGCAGGCCGAGCTCGACAGGATGTTTAAGGAAACCGGGCACCAGAATGCCTATTTTCCGCTGTTTATACCCAAGTCGTATTTCAGTAAGGAAGCGAGCCATGTAGACGGTTTTGCCAAAGAGTGCGCAGTGGTTACTCATTACAGGCTAAAAACAGGTGAGGACGGAAAGATAGAGGTAGACCCGGATGCCAAACTGGAGGAAGAACTTATCGTACGACCTACCTCGGAAACCATTATCTGGGATACTTACCGCGGATGGATACAATCGTACCGCGACCTTCCGATACTTGTTAACCAGTGGGCCAATGTGGTGCGTTGGGAAATGCGTACAAGGCTTTTCCTCAGGACTGCAGAATTCCTTTGGCAGGAAGGGCACACAGCCCACGCTACCCAACAGGAGGCCATTGCCGAAGCAGAACAAATGATGAACGTATATGCCGACTTTGCCCAGAACTTTATGGCAATACCGGTAATAAAGGGAGTAAAGAGTGCCAACGAACGTTTTGCGGGCGCTATAGAAACCTACTGTATCGAAGCCCTTATGCAGGACGGAAAAGCGCTACAGGCCGGTACATCCCACTTTTTGGGACAGAACTTCGCCAAGGCTTTTGATGTGAAATTCGCAACCCAGGAAGGCAAGCAGGAATATGTATGGGCTACGTCATGGGGTGTTTCTACCCGTTTGATGGGAGCTCTGGTAATGACGCATTCGGATGATAATGGCCTTGTGCTTCCGCCAAACCTGGCGCCGATACAGGTAGTTATCGTTCCTATATATAAAGGGGATGAGCAGCTTGCCGCGATCTCTGCAGAGGCGAACCAGCTTATGGCCCGCCTGAAAAAACTGGGTATTTCGGTGAAATATGATGACAGGACTACACAAAAGCCGGGATGGAAGTTTAATGAGTACGAGCTTAAGGGAGTGCCTTTGCGTGTAGCTATAGGGCCAAATGACCTTGCTAACGGTACTTTTGAGGTGGCCCGCAGGGACACGCTAACAAAAGAGACTGTTATCAGCGCGGATATCGTAACTTACATTGAAGGCCTTTTGGAGGAAATGCAAAAGAACCTTTTTGCCAAAGCACTGGACTACAGGGATACGCATATTACCGAAGTAAATTCGTTCGAAGAGTTTAAGGATGTGCTGGAGAACAAAGGGGGCTTTGTGTCGGCTCATTGGGATAGTACACCTGAGACTGAAGAAAAGATAAAAGAACTTACCAAAGCAACGATACGATGCATCCCTCTTGACAGGATAGAAGAGGCGGGAAGCTGTGTGTTTACTGGTGCTCCGTCGCAAGGCAGGGTGCTTTTTGCAAAGGCATATTAATTTTTTTAATATTTTTTTGTTTACCTCTTGCGAAACTAAAAAATAGTTGTATTTTTGCATCCGCATTAGAGAAACAAAATGGCCCGTTCGTCTATCGGTTAGGACGCTAGATTTTCATTCTAGTAAGGGGGGTTCGATTCCCCCACGGGCTACAAAATTTCATAATGGTCCGTTCGTCTAGGGGTTAGGACGCCAGGTTTTCATCCTGGTAACAGGGGTTCGATTCCCCTACGGACTACAACAAAAAAATAACAAGCATTTAAGTTAAGAGAAAATGGCAAATCATAAGTCAGCATTAAAGAGAATCAGGTCGAACGAAAAGAAGAGAGTGTTGAACAGGTATCAGCATAAAACTACACGTAATGCTATCAAAGCGATACGTATAGCTACTGATAAGAGTGAAGCATCAGCAAAACTATCTTCTGTTATCTCTATGATCGACAAACTGGCAAAGAAAAATATCATTCACGCCAACAAAGCTTCAAACCTTAAGTCTAAGCTTACTAAGCACGTATCATCCCTTTCATAAGGATTACAGATAAGACTACATTTACAGAAGCTCCCAACTCGGGAGCTTTTTTGTATTATATTGTAAGTTTTTATTTTGAAAATATAAAGAATCGGGATTGTTTATCGCATATTTTTATATCATGAAGAGTGTGGGATACTTTTTCATAATAATTACATTAGTTTATTGATTCTATTTAGGGAATCCTTTCAGAAATGAAAGGATTTTTTGTTTTTGTTATTTTTGGCAGAATAAAACTAGTAGTATGGATAACCGGCCCCTCGTTAAAAATGTATTCAATAAACATGCTGCTGCTTATCAGGAGCGTTTTATGGATGTAACCCTGTATCATGATTCACTTGATATCTTTCTGAATGCACTTGTATCACATGCTGTCATCCTCGATGTAGGATGTGGCCCCGGAAATATTTCGCGGTATCTCCTGGACAGGAGGGAAGGTCTGTACATTACAGGGATAGACCTTGCCGAAAACATGATAGCACTGGCAAAGGAGAACAATCCGGAAGCACGGTTTGAAGTAATGGATTGCAGGGACATCCTTACAACCAATAAAACGTTTGATGGGGTAGTACTGGGTTTCTGCCTGCCTTATCTTACTAAGGAAGAAACCCTGAAGCTTATATCGGACGCCGCTTCCATGCTTTTGCAGGGAGGAATGCTCTACCTGAGTACTATGGAAGATGATTATTCAAAATCGGGTGCCGCGACTTCATCTTCGGGCGACGATATTTATATGTACTACCATGAGGAAAAGTATCTTTCGGCGGCAATAGTAAATGCCGGGCTTAATATAAAAGATCTCAGGCGTAAGGAATATCCTGGCAGGGACGGAAATCCGGTAGTAGATATTATTATTGTCGCAACGAAATAGCTACTCGGTATCGGTTTCTTTTTTGATGGCTTCTATAACAGTCTTTTCTTTTTTTATTGCCTGCCGTAGAAGCGCGAAACCGCTCATATAGGCATTGGCAACAAATACCAGAGCAAAGCCTCCAATAAGGTAGCCTCTCCAATCGTGCAGGAGTAGCGTAAAATCGGTCAGGATAATAAAGAAAAGTGTTACATAGTGGCTAAAACAGTATTCGCAGGTAAAGAGGTAGAAGAACTTCCTTACATATATTGTTTTGCCATTTCTGCTGCGGTCTACGCAATATTCCCTTGGCTCGCGGAATACTTCTTCATGTGTTACAGTCCAGGCCACACACGATATTGGTATAGCGAGTATAAATAACCAAAAAAGCTGTTCACCAAGATCCATAATAGATGTTTTTGTCTGAGACGTGTTTATGCTATTACCAAATATACCCCAAATCTCAAATCTTCTTAATCAAAGTTTTCTTAAATATTTCCTGTAAAAAGTAAAAGCCCCTTATCGGAAGATCAGGGGCTTTTGGTTGGGGGCAATTGGTTGGGTTTACTTTTTCACAAATTTTGTGTGTGCTCCGGTGGCAGATTTTATAAGGTACATACCTGCGCTAAGTCCTGCGACATCAATACTGTTGCTGCCTGACTTCAGTGACTGGCGTAAGATCGTTTTACCGGCAAGATCTATAATCTTTACATCGGTGTCATCGTCCACGTCTATGTAAAGCTGTTCTGTAGCCGGGTTCGGGTATATTTTCCATCCGCTTTTCTCAAAGCCTTCCGCACTAAGGTTGGTTATCGCAACACATTGTGACGTTGCTGAACATCCGTTTTGTAAAACAATCACAGCGTACGAACCGTTGGCGGTAGCCGTAAAAGATGCTCCGTTAGCTCCTGCTATCGGCTGGTTGTTAGCGCAATTGATCCACTGGTATGTTGCTCCGGCTGCAGATGCTGTAATAGTACTGCCCTGGGTTGTTACCCCTGCATTTACCACATTTACAAATACTGTCATCGTTGCCGTTGTAGCACACTGTCCGCTGTTTGGCATAAAGGTATACGTTGTGGTAGTGTTGTTGTTCACTGCCGGGCTCCATGTACCTGTCACTCCATTGGTAGAAGTTGTAGGCAGCGTAAAGGATCCACCAGGGCATATTGCCGCAACCTGTGTAAACGTAGGTATTACACTATTACTTACTGTTACAGTCATTGTAGCCGTTGTAGCACACTGTCCGCTGCTTGGCGTGAAGGTGTACGTTGTGGTAGTGTTGTTGTTCACTGCCGGACTCCATGTACCGGTTACTCCATTGATAGAAGTTGTTGGCAGCGTGAAGGATCCACCCGGACATATTGCCGCAACCTGTGTAAAGGTAGGCGTTACACTGCTATTCACAGTTACAGTCATTGTTGCTGTTGTAGCACACTGTCCGCTGTTTGGCGTAAAGGTATACGTTGTGGTAGTATTGTTGTTTACTGCCGGGCTCCATGTTCCGGTTACTCCATTGGTAGAAGTTGTAGGCAGGTTGAAAGAACCGCCCTGGCATACAGGGGCTAGTTGTGTAAATGTTGGCACTATACCAGGAGTTACCGTTACCGTCATTGTAGTGAAAACGGCGCATTGACCTGCATTCGGCATAAATACGTAAGTCGTGGTTGCGGTATTGTTTATGGCCGGGCTCCATGTTCCGGTAATACCATTGGTAGAAGTTGTCGGCAATGTAAATGACCCACCCTGGCATATTGCCGCAATTTGCGTAAATGTCGGGGTCACATTGTTATTTACCGTAACCGTCATAGTGGTATTAACTGCACACTGGCCTGCAGTTGGCGTAAAGGTGTAAGTTGTGGTCGAAGTATTGTTTATAGCCGGACTCCATGTTCCGGTAATACCATTGTTGGAAGTTGCCGGCAATGTAAATGACCCACCCTGGCATATTGCCGCAATCTGCGTAAATGTCGGGCTCACAGCGTTATTTACCATAACCGTCATGGTAGTAGTAACAGCACACTGGCCTGCAATTGGCGTAAAGGTATAAGTGGTTGTTGCCGTGTTATTGATAGCCGGACTCCACGTTCCGGTAATGCCATTGTTGGATGTTGTTGGCAGTGTAAACGTACCTCCGGAACAGATAGGCGTTACCTGCGTAAATGTTGGAGTAATGTTACTGTTTACTGTAACGGTCATCGTAGCTGTAGAGGCACATTGTCCCGCACTTGGCGTAAAGGTATACGTAGTAGTAGCATTGCTATTAATAGCCGGGCTCCATGTACCGGTTACTCCATTGGTTGAAGTTGTTGGCAGTGTAAACGCACCTCCGGAACAGATAGGGGCTACCTGCGTAAATGTTGGAGTAATGTTACTATTTATTGTAACGGTCATAGTAGCTGTAGTAGCACATTGTCCCGCATTTGGCGTAAAGGTATACGTGGTAGTAGTGTTGTTATTTACTGCCGGACTCCATGTACCGGTTACTCCATTGGTTGAAGTTGTTGGCAGGGTGAACGGCTGTCCCGGGCATATCGGTGCAATTGGTGTGAATGCAGTTGTCGTCGGGGTGTTTACGTTTACAGTAATAGTATTGCTTGTAACCGGTACCTGTGATGCGCACGATGCAGCACTAACCATTACAACAGAAACAACATTTCCATTACCAAGTGTTGATGTTGTGTATGTTGGGCTATTGCTGCCAACATTGGCTGTTCCAACTTTCCATTGGTATGATGGGTTCGTACCGCCATTGGTTGGGGTAGCAGTAAAGGTTACGCTTGTTCCCTGGCACAAGGTAGTTGCGGTAGACGTGATCGCAACTGAAGGTGTACAGGCAACAGGTGGCGGCCCTTGCAGGCAAATTCCGAAAGTACGTGTCTGTAGTGTATTTGATGTATTAAACACACGTATATAATATTCCTCTCCAATAACATAGTTGCTATAAGTATTGCCCTCACCCCATCCGGTTGCATTAGCATTTACACAGGCGAGTATAGTACCTGTACATCCGCCGTGGTAAATTTCAAACCCATGGTTTAGATTTGAAACCTGGTTCAGGGTCACACTCATTGTTGCTGCTGTAGCCGTAAATCTATACCACACATCCTGAGAAGCACTTGCGGCACAGGCAGGAGTTCCGCCATCCATTAATGAACCGCTAAAGGTACCGAAGGTATAATTACAGGCATTGGCAGGTGTGAGTTGCTGTGCGTTAGCGCAAAGGTCGTTGGCCGGTGTTGGATATTTCGTAACACATATCTGGAAGTTGCGTGTCTGCAGTGTACCCGACGCGTTGAATACGCGAACATAATATTCCTGGCCTACAATAAAGTTATTACTGAAATAATACTCACCCGATCCTGCTAAATTTTCATTTACACAATTTATCAATGTTCCATTGCATCCTCCCCGGTAAAGCTCAAAGCCGGAATTCAGTTCAGATACCTGGGGCAATTCTATACTCATAGTTACATCCGTAGCGGTAAATTTATACCAAAGGTCCTGCGAAGTATTTGCAGCACAGGCCGGAATCCCGTCATCCATAAGTGTTCCGCTGAACGAACCATATGTTAAGGTACAGGTCGTACCCGGGGTCAGCTGCTGCGCATTGGCACAAAGGTCGTTGGCCGGTGTTGGATATTTGGTGACACATATCTGGAAGTTGCGTGTCTGTAGTGCAGATGACACATTAAATACGCGCACATAATATTCCTGGCCTACGATGAAATTGTTATTGAAATAATATTCTCCTTGCCAAGAAGTATTATTATTTACACAGCTTATCAATGTACCATTGCATCCACCCTGGTAAAGCTCGAACCCATGATCAAGGTCCTGGGTTGGGTTGATACCTACACTCATGGTTACATCGGTTGCGGTAAATTTATACCAAAGGTCCTGCGAAGCATTGGCAGCGCATGCGGGAGCAGCGCCATTCATTAGCGTACCGCTGAAAGATGCTGTTGTAACGGTACATGTGGTTCCCGGGGTCAGCTGTTGCGCATTGGCACAAAGGTCGTTGGCCGGTGTTGGGTATTTGGTAACGCATATCTGGAAGTTGCGTGTTTGCAGTGTACCCGATGCGTTAAATACGCGCACATAATATTCCTGGCCTACAACAAAATTATTGTTGAAATAATATTCTCCCCAACCTTCAGAATAATTGTTCACACAGGCAACAAGGGTGCCATTACATCCGCCCTGATAAATTTCAAAGCCATGGTTAAGATCTTGTGTCTGGTTGATACCCACACTCATGGTTACATCGGTAGCGGTAAATTTATACCAAAGGTCCTGCGAAGCACTGGCACCACATGCGGGAGCAGCGCCATCCATGAGCGTACCGCTGAAAGATGCTGTTGTAACGGTACATGTGGTTCCCGGGGTGAGCTGTTGCGCATTGGCACAAAGGTCGTTTGCCGGTGTTGGGTATTTGGTAACGCATATCTGGAAGTTGCGTGTCTGTAGTGTACCAGACGCGTTAAATACGCGCACATAATATTCCTGGCCTACAACAAAGTTATTGTTGAAATAATATTCCCCCCAACCTTCAGAATAATTGTTCACACAGGCAACAAGGGTGCCATTACATCCGCCCTGATAAATTTCAAAGCCATGGTTAAGATCTT